>Ga0302347_1000126_pt1 | contig 141975 bp, 135 predicted proteins | sample PhyWR1_FD_202178 | JGI IMG/M metagenome (GOLD analysis project Ga0302347, IMG submission 202178) | Leaf surface microbial communities from wheat plants in UC Gill Tract Community Farm, Albany, California, United States - DLSL W.R1 (v2)... | ecosystem: Host-associated > Plants > Phyllosphere >... | reverse complement strand
GCAGGGACGTTGAGTAAGCTCATGTCTGTGTCCTTTAAAATGTATGGTAAACAAGTGGCGAGTATTATAGCCAACTCGCGATGAAAGTCTCCGCCTCTTTTCACTCTTGCCGACGCTTGCATGCCATTTTCAGACGCTTTCCATGACAGGAAAATCCATAAAGTCAGCCACATATTTAATGGGTGAATGAAAGCGATTACAAACTTGTGATTAACGTTTTGTTCACTTTTCCGAAGTGTGATGTAACGCATTCCGTTACATATTGCTTTGGCTATAGTTTGGTCGCAGAACATCTTTTGACCACCAATAACCTGGGCTATGAGGGCATCATTATGTGGAAGCGCTTACTTCTTGTTACAGCAGTTTCGGCAGCCATGTCGTCTATGGCGATGGCCGCACCATTAACCGTCGGTTTTTCGCAAGTGGGTTCGGAATCAGGCTGGCGTGCAGCTGAAACCAACGTCGCCAAAAGCGAGGCCGAAAAACGCGGAATCACCCTAAAAATCGCCGATGGGCAGCAAAAACAGGAAAACCAAATCAAAGCCGTTCGTTCATTCATTGCCCAGGGCGTTGACGCTATCTTCATCGCGCCCGTCGTGGCGACAGGCTGGGAACCGGTGCTAAAAGAAGCCAAAGATGCAGAAATCCCGGTCTTCCTGCTCGACCGTTCTATTGATGTGAAAGACAAATCCCTTGTGATGACGACCGTCACCGCAAACAACGTGTTGGAAGGCCAACTGATTGGTGACTGGCTGATTAAAGAAGTTAACGGCAAGCCGTGTAACGTCGTAGAGCTGCAAGGTACGGTTGGCGCAAGCGTCGCGATTGACCGTAAAAAAGGCTTTGCAGACGCTATCGCTAAAGCGCCAAACATCAAAATCATTCGCTCACAGTCCGGCGACTTTACCCGCAGTAAAGGCAAAGAAGTCATGGAAAGCTTCATCAAGGCAGAAAACAACGGCAAAAATATCTGCATGGTTTACGCCCATAACGATGACATGGTGATCGGTGCTATCCAGGCGATCAAAGAAGCGGGCCTGAAACCGGGCAAAGATATCCTGACGGGATCCATCGATGGCGTACCGGATATCTATAAAGCGATGATCGATGGCGAAGCAAATGCCAGCGTAGAACTGACCCCGAACATGGCTGGTCCGGCGTTTGATGCCCTTGAGAAATTCAAGAAAGACGGCACCAAACCAGAACAGGTGACCATCACCAAATCGACGCTCTACCTGCCGGATACGGCGAAAGAAGAGTTAGAGAAGAAGAAAAACATGGGCTACTAAGGCCTTTTCCCTCACCTGAACCCTCTGCCCACAGGGGAGAAAGGCAAGGTGAGGCAGATAATTTATGACTTGCACGAACCATCCCTCTCCCCAGTGGGGAGAGGGGCAGCGTGAGGGGGAATTATGACCACTGAACAACACCAGGAAATCCTCCGCACAGAAGGATTAAGTAAGTTCTTCCCCGGCGTAAAGGCGCTGGATAATGTGGACTTCAGCCTGCGTCGTGGTGAAATCATGGCGCTGCTCGGGGAAAACGGCGCCGGTAAATCCACGCTGATCAAAGCCCTGACCGGGGTTTATCATGCCGATCGTGGTGCGATCTGGCTCGAAGGTAACGCCATCTCCCCACGAAATACCGCCCATGCTCAACAGCTTGGCATCGGGACGGTCTATCAGGAAGTCAACCTGCTGCCGAACATGTCGGTGGCCGATAATCTGTTTATTGGCCGTGAGCCGCGTCGGTTTGGCCTGCTGCGTCGAAAAGAGATGGAAGCGCGCGCCACCAAACTGATGGAATCTTACGGTTTTTCTCTCGACGTGCGCGAGCCGCTGAACCGCTTTTCCGTTGCGATGCAGCAAATCGTTGCCATTTGCCGCGCGATTGATCTCTCCGCAAAAGTCCTGATCCTCGACGAACCGACCGCCAGCCTCGACACGCAAGAAGTGGACATGCTCTTCACCCTGATGCGCCAGCTGCGCGATCAGGGCGTCAGCCTGATCTTCGTCACCCATTTCCTCGATCAGGTTTATGAAGTCAGCGATCGCATTACCGTCTTGCGTAACGGTGCCTTTGTCGGTTGTCGCGAAACCCACGAACTGCCGCAAATCGAGCTGGTGAAAATGATGCTGGGCCGCGAGCTGGACACCAAAGCGCTGCAACGCGCGGGCCGCACGCTGCTGAGCGATAAACCGGTCGCTGCGTTTAAAGATTTCGGCAAAAAGGGCACGATCGCACCGTTCAACCTGGAAGTGCGCCCCGGCGAAATCGTCGGTCTGGCGGGCTTATTAGGATCGGGGCGTACCGAAACCGCCGAAGTGATCTTTGGGATCAAACCTGCCGACAGCGGCAGCGCGATGATCAAAGGCAAACCGCAAACCTTACGTTCACCGCATCAGGCCTCCTGTCTGGGCATCGGTTTTTGCCCGGAAGACCGAAAAACGGACGGGATTATTGCCGCCGCCTCGGTGCGGGAAAATATTATTCTGGCGCTCCAGGCCCAACGCGGCTGGCTACGACCTATTCCGCGGAAAGAGCAAAATGCGATTGCCGAGCGCTTTATTCGCCAGCTTGGGATCCGTACGCCAGGTCCTGAACAGCCGATTGAATTTCTCTCGGGCGGCAACCAGCAAAAAGTGCTGCTTTCACGCTGGCTGCTCACCAAACCCCAGTTCTTGATCCTGGACGAACCAACGCGCGGCATTGACGTGGGGGCGCATGCGGAAATCATCCGCCTCATCGAAACGCTGTGCGCTGATGGCCTGGCGCTGCTGGTCATCTCGTCCGAACTGGAAGAGCTGGTGGGTTATGCCGATCGCGTCATCATTATGCGCGATCGTAAACAGGTGGCAGAGATCCCGCTGGATGAACTGTCCGTTCCAGCGATCATGAATGCCATCGCGGCATAAGGAGTCAATCGTGATGTCCCGTTCACTTTCAAACGCTGGAGAGTCTAAGCGTCGCTTCCGCTGGCCAACCGGCACACCCCAGATTATCGCGCTGCTGCTGGTACTGGCAGTCGATAGCCTCGTTGCGCCGCATTTCCTTCAAATCGTGTTGCAGGATGGCCGCCTGTTTGGCAGCCCGATTGATATTTTAAACCGCGCAGCGCCCGTCGCGCTGTTGGCAATAGGGATGACGCTGGTGATCGCCACCGGCGGTATCGATCTCTCCGTGGGTGCCATCATGGCCATCGCGGGCGCAACGGCCGCTTCACTGACCGTCGCCGGGCACAGTTTGCCGGTTGTGCTGCTGGGTGCGCTGGGAACCGGCGTTCTGGCGGGGCTGTGGAACGGCATTCTGGTTTCTATCCTCAAAATCCAGCCGTTCGTCGCGACGTTGATTTTGATGGTGGCGGGGCGCGGTGTGGCACAGCTCATCACCTCCGGGCAGATCGTGACCTTTGATTCCCCGGATCTGGCCTGGATCGGCAGCGGCAAGCTGCTGCTCTTCCCAACGCCAGTGATTATCGCGCTGGCTACGCTTATCGTGTTCTGGTTGTTTACCCGTAAAACAGCGCTCGGCATGTTTATCGAAGCGGTGGGGATTAACATTCGGGCGGCGAAAAATGCCGGGGTGAGCACGCGCTTAGTGGTGATGTTGGCCTATGTATTAAGCGGCGTTTGCGCAGCGATTGCCGGCATTATTGTGGCAGCCGATATTCGCGGTGCGGATGCCAATAACGCCGGACTGTGGCTGGAGCTGGATGCGATTCTGGCTGTGGTCATCGGTGGCGGTTCGCTGATGGGCGGGCGTTTTAACCTGGCTCTTTCCGTCGTCGGCGCTCTGATTATTCAGGGGATGAATACCGGGATTTTACTCTCAGGCTTCCAGCCGGAGCTTAACCAGGTGGTGAAAGCGGTTGTTGTGCTCTGCGTGCTGATTGTTCAGTCGTCGCGCTTTATTAGCATCATTAAGGGGATTCGCGGCCATGATAAAACGTAATTTACCGTTAATGATCACGCTCGGCGTCTTTGTGCTGGGCTATCTCTACTGCCTGACGCAATTCCCCGGTTTTGCCTCGACGCGCGTGATTTGTAATATCCTCACCGATAACGCCTTTTTGGGCATTATCGCCGTCGGGATGACGTTTGTGATCCTCTCCGGCGGAATCGATCTGTCGGTGGGCTCCGTGATCGCCTTTACCGGGGTTTTTCTGGCAAAAGCAATAGGCTTCTGGGGGATCTCACCGCTGCTGGCCTTCCCGCTGGTGCTGGTGATGGGCTGTGCGTTCGGCGCATTTATGGGCTTGCTGATTGATGCGCTAAAAATTCCGGCGTTTATCATCACCTTAGCCGGGATGTTTTTCCTGCGCGGGGTGAGTTATCTGGTCTCGGAAGAGTCGATTCCCATCAACCACCCGGTTTACGAAACGCTGTCGAGCCTGGCCTGGAAAATCCCCGGCGGCGGTCGCCTGAGCGCCATGGGTCTGCTGATGCTGGGCGTTGTTGTTATTGGTATTTTCCTTGCGCATCGCACCCGTTTTGGCAACGAGGTTTACGCCATCGGCGGGAGCGCCACCTCTGCCAATCTGATGGGGATTTCCACGCGGAGCACCACTATTCGTATTTATATGCTGTCGACGGGTCTGGCGACGCTGGCGGGTATTGTCTTCTCCATTTATACCCAGGCAGGCTATGCGCTGGCGGGTGTCGGTGTGGAGCTGGATGCGATTGCCTCGGTTGTTATCGGCGGGACGCTGTTAAGTGGCGGGGTCGGAACGGTTCTGGGCACGCTGTTTGGCGTGGCAATTCAGGGGCTGATTCAAACCTATATTAACTTCGACGGCACGCTGAGTTCGTGGTGGACCAAAATCGCCATTGGGATATTGCTGTTTATCTTTATCGCGCTACAGCGTGGCCTGACGGTGCTGTGGGAGAACCGCCAGAGCTCGCCTGTGACGCGCGTTAGCACTGGACCACTCAACAGATAACTCCCTGAATTTGCGCAAAGTCTAAACTTATTCCGGTAGCGGCCGATAACCTTTTGTTGTGCCAAAAAATATCTCGCTACCGGAAATAACATCATGCTTAAAACGCTATCGATTCGTACCGGCTTGCTTTCTTTACTGGCCGTGATGACCCTTCTTCTGCTGATTGTCAGCGGTATCGGCATTTATGCCCTTACCCAGAGTTCCTCTTCTTTGCAGCGTATTAATCACCTTCAAGGTGAACAGATGGTGCAGCTCAATTCGGGCTACACGCTGATTTTACGCGCCCGAAACGAAGCCGGTCAGGCCGTCCGATTGATGGAGATCGGCATGCTGGATGACGCCGCTAAATCGGTGCAAAGCATTAATAAAGAAGTCACGCAGGCGCAGAAAACGCTAAAAGCGGTGATTGACGGTGGAGTCTCGGATCCGCAGGGCCAGCAGTTGCTGGATAAAGTCGCGGCAAGCCTGGCTGCTTACAACGCGCAAGGGATCACGCCGATGATCGCGGCCCTGAATCAGCAAAGCTCTGATGCCTATTACGATCTGCTGGAAAATAAGCTGATCCCGGTGGCGCGTCAGTTTGATAACGACATGCAGGCGTTTCAGAAATGGAGCGAAGCGCGCGGAAATGCAGAAGTGCAGGCGGTGCAGTCGAGTAAAAACCACGTAATGCTGCTGATCGTGATCGCGGCGCTTATTACGGCAGGGATTATCGTGCTGGCCTGGCTGTCGTTGCGCCATATGCTGCTCAAGCCGCTTTCGGCTTCTATTGCTCAGCTGGAAAATGTGGCCGCAGGCGATCTCACGCATGTCCTGAATATGCCTGTGAGCCAGGAGTTTAATCGCCTGAATGCGGCGATCGAAGGGATGCGTCAGTCTTTGATGGAATCTGTGCTGCGCGTCCGTGATGCCAGCTCGCAGATTGACACCGGCAGCCGTGAACTGACTGCGGGCAATATGGATCTGGCCCAGCGTACAGAATCGACCGCGACCTCTCTTGAGCAGACGGCGGCGAGCATGGAAGAGATCACCGCGACGGTGAAACAAAACGCCGATAACGCTGAACAGGCGCACCAGATGGCGAAAACCGTCTCTGATACGGCGGATCACGGCAGTGAAATGGTCTGCTATGTGATTGAGAAAATGCGTGATATTTCCGGTAGCTCAGCTCGTATCGCCGACATTCTTAGCGTGATCGACGGTATTGCGTTCCAGACCAATATTCTGGCGCTTAACGCATCCGTTGAAGCGGCGCGAGCCGGTGAGCAGGGGCGGGGATTTGCCGTGGTGGCGGGTGAAGTGCGTAATCTGGCCAGCCGAAGCGCGGACGCCGCGAAAGAGATTCGCACGCTGATCAGCGCCTCACAGACCCACGTTAACGAGGGCAGCGAGTTGGCGCAACAGGCGGGCGAAACGATGGATGAGATCGCCACCGAAGTGATGCGTATGACCCGACTGATGCGAGAAATCGCCAGTGCGTCTCAGGAACAAAGCCGCGGCATTGAGCAGGTGAATATCGCGGTGAATCAGATGGACGAAACTGCCCAACAAAACGCCGCACTGGTGCAACAATCCTCCGCGGCGACGCGCTCTTTAGAAGAGCAGTCGCGCGAATTAATTGAAGCGATGTCGTCATTTAAACTGACTTCACAAGCGGCGTAATAATAATAAATCCTGGTGCTATCTGCGCCAGGATTTATACCATCTCAACCTCAGCGTTTACTGCACCAATATTGTGATGAATATCCGCCATTAATTTTTCCAGCGAATGGGTTAATTCCAGCGCTTTTTTTGTGGGCTCAAGATATAAACCTTTGCGAACAAATAAAGGCTCATCAAAGAGTTGATTAAAACGCTTTAACGCCAGACTGACCGCAGGACGCGACATCTCAAGGCGGACAGAGGCTTTCGCCATGCTGCCGCATCTGACGATTTCAATAAACACTGGAATAAGATTTAGATCGATACCGGTATTTGCACGACAAAAGTTTTGCGTCATGACGGCGACTCCCCTGAATAAATAATAAACTGTTATCGAAATAATGCAGGAGTAGGCGGGAAGATTAAAGCGCGATTTTTATATTCATTTATACGGTAAAATATATAAATAAAAAACGGGGAGCAGGCTCCCCGTGATAAAACGTTAGGCGTCCGGGAATTCGCGGATCAGACGCTCAACATCTTCAACCATATGATTGTTACCGACAAAGAAAGAGCGGCGCTGGTGCAAGCTTTCCGGGGTAATATCCAGAATACGCTCTTTGCCGTCACTCGCCTTGCCGCCTGCCTGTTCGGCCAGGAACGCCATCGGGTTGCATTCGTACAACAGACGCAGCTTCCCGTCCGGGTGGCTGGCGGTGCTTGGGTACAGGTAAATGCCGCCTTTCAGCAAGTTGCGGTGGAAGTCCGCCACCAGCGAGCCGATATAGCGCGAGGTGTAGGGGCGCTGCGTTGGCGTATCTTCTTCCTGGCAGAATTTGATGTACTTCTTCACGCCATTAGGGAATTTAATGTAATTACCTTCGTTAATGGAGTAAGTGCTGCCGCTCGCAGGATAACGCATACGCTCCTGGCACAGGCAGAAAACGCCCAGCGACGGATCGTACGTGAAGGCGTGAACGCCACAACCCGTGGTGTACACCAGCATGGTTGATGACCCGTAAACCACATAGCCTGCGGCAACCTGTTTGTTACCCGGTTGCAGGAAATCTTCTTCCGTCACGGCTGTACCAACCGGCGTGACGCGGCGATAAATGGAGAAAATCGTCCCAACAGATACGTTGACGTCAATGTTAGACGAGCCATCCAGGGGATCCATCAGCACGACATATTTGGCGTGTTCGCAGCCTTCGAAAACGACGATTTCATCTTCTTCTTCAGAGGCGATACCCGCGACAATGTCGCGTGCGCGCAGTGCAGCTTTCAGTTTTTCATTGGCGAACAGATCGAGTTTTTGTTGCACCTCTCCCTGAACGTTTTCGGCACCGCTGGCACCCAGGATATCGACCAGACCGGCCTTGTTGATATCACGGTGGATGATCTTTGCGCCGAGCTTTATCGCCGACAGCAAAGCAGTGAGTTCACCCGTAGCATGAGAGAACTCGTGCTGCTTTTCGACAATAAATTCACCTAACGTTTTCATAACACTTTCCCTGCATCGTATGTTGAGTAAAGCGATCGAATGATGGTTAAAGCGGTCAATCACAAACAATCTTAACAAACATTCAAATATTAGCGCAGTGGTGAATCGCGCCAGCAAAATACGGATTTACCTGAAATGCGTTTCTCTGACGCTGACATGTGAGTAAAATGTGCGCCAAATAGAAGAGGAATAGTGACGTATGCGCATTCATATATTAGGGATTTGTGGCACTTTCATGGGCGGACTGGCAATGCTGGCGCGCTCTCTGGGCCATGAGGTGACGGGTTCGGACGCCAATGTGTATCCGCCGATGAGCACTCTGCTTGAGAAGCAGGGGATCGATCTCATTCAGGGATATGATGCCAGCCAGCTGGACGTCGAACCGGATCTGGTTATCATCGGCAACGCCATGACGCGCGGTAACCCGTGTGTGGAAGCGGTACTGGAACGCAATATTCCGTTCATGTCCGGCCCGCAATGGCTGCATGACTTTGTCCTGCGCGACCGCTGGGTGCTGGCAGTTGCAGGTACGCACGGTAAAACGACGACGGCCGGGATGGCAACCTGGATTCTGGAAGCTTGCGGCTACAAGCCGGGCTTTGTGATCGGCGGCGTGCCGGGCAATTTCGACGTTTCTGCTCGCTTAGGCGAAAGCCCGTTCTTTGTGATTGAAGCCGACGAATACGACTGCGCCTTCTTCGATAAACGCTCCAAGTTTGTGCATTATTGCCCGCGCACCCTGATCCTCAATAACCTTGAGTTCGATCATGCGGACATTTTTGACGACCTGAAAGCCATTCAGAAACAGTTCCATCACCTGGTGCGTATCGTGCCGGGGCAAGGCCGCATCATCTACCCTGAGAACGACATCAATCTGAAGCAGACTATCGCGATGGGTTGCTGGAGCGAACAGGAGCTGGTGGGCGAGCAGGGCCACTGGCAGGCGAAGAAACTGACAACTGACGCATCCGAGTGGGAAGTGTGGCTGGACGGTGAAAAAGTCGGCGAAGTGAAGTGGGCGCTGGTGGGTGAACACAACATGCACAATGGCCTGATGGCGATTGCTGCGGCGCGTCATGTGGGCGTCAAGCCTGCCGATGCGGCCGATGCGCTGGGATCCTTTATCAATGCGCGTCGTCGTCTTGAATTGCGCGGTGAAGCCAATGGGGTGACGGTGTACGACGATTTCGCCCATCATCCGACGGCCATTCTGGCGACGCTGGCGGCACTGCGCGGCAAAGTCGGCGGAACGGCGCGCATTCTGGCGGTGCTGGAACCGCGCTCTAACACCATGAAAATGGGGCTTAGCAAAGACGATCTCGCACCGTCTCTCGGCCGCGCTGACGAAGTGTTCCTCCTGCAACCGCAGCACATTCCGTGGCAGGTCGCGGAAGTGGCTGACGCCTGCATTCAGCCTGCGCACTGGCATGCGGATGTCGACACCTTAGCGGATATGGTGATTAAAACCGCGCAGCCGGGCGATCACATTCTGGTGATGAGCAACGGCGGTTTTGGTGGAATTCATCAGAAGCTGCTGGATGGTCTGGCGAAGAAAGCCCAGGCCGAAGAGTAATCAAACGACCCGGTAGCGTTGCGCTACCGGGTGAATATGCCTGACAAGGAATAACGCTTACTCTTTGGCGATAGGCGTTTCAATCTCCTCAATCGGGGTGCTGCCCTGAATCTCACCGATTTTCTTCACAACGTCATTCACCTGACCCGAGGTGTGAAGCAGCGTGTAAGTCAGATCAAACTGCGTGCTCTGACCGGCTTGCAGCTGCTTCACGCGCTTTTGTTCCCGTTCGATGGTCACCGGATAGGCGTAGCTGGTGCCCGGCTCAATCCCGGTGACATAGCCTTGTTTTTCAGTGTCGGTGTTTTTCCACAGCGTTAAAACAGGCAGCTGGCGGGTGTCGAACTGAATCGCCGCCCCTTTGTCGCCTGCTTTATTAATCACTGCGGCAGTGGTGTGATGATTCTCATCCGACAGCGGTTTGATGTTAAACACCATTTCATCAAAGCCTTTCGTTGGCCCTGCATAGTTTTGCCACTCTTTTAAGCCCGCTTTGGCGTAATCATTGAATGGGCTGATGCTTGCCATGGGTGCGATAAACCGCGCCCCTGCTTCCAGAATCGGTTTACCGAAATTGCTGTGATAAATTATCTGATAGTCATGCGGATAATCAGCGTGATTGGTTAGCACATCGTGAAGAGCAAAGCTGTTACTGCCTGGAACATAGCGCAGTTCAGTCATGGTCTGCAGATCGGCTTTTTTGAACGTGCTTTCTTTTACCAGACCTCGGACACGAATTTCGTATGGCGCGCTGTCGCTCACCTCGACTTCCACCTGCGAGGCTGGCGTATTGCCTGCTTTCCCGTGCAACGTATAAATCTGACCGTCTGCAGTGACGGGATGCCCGGTCCATTCGTAGCCACAGCGCACCATCATTTCGTTGAAACCTTCCAGCCATCCTAGTCCATTTCGGCTTTCAAGGTTCATGAAAGCAGGATTGACCACCTCTTTGACAGGAGAATCCCAACCCATCCGCACGCCGTAGCCTTCAACGTGCAGCAGATTCATGCCGCGTGTAGGGCTTAACGCGATCGTTAACCCGTCTTTACTGGTGATAATAATGACTTTGCTGCCTTCCTGTTTGCCGCCATGAAGGACTTTTTGTTCAATGCTGAAGTTTTGGTTTTTCACTTTCAGCATATTGCTGGTCACTTTCCAGTTACCCAGTTCCGTCGCGCTATCAGCGCTTGTCAGCACCCATGTTTTTGCCATGACAGGCGCGGAAATTAAACAGGCCAGTGCGGTTAAAGCCAACGTTTTTTTCATCATTCTTCCCTTTTTGCTGAATCGATTATTTCTTTCACCGGCAAATCTAGATTCTTAATAAGATTGAAAGTGTGATGCGTTTCACCTGATGGCGAATTAAGCGTTTTTTCTCGTTGGAGTGTGCGGAATGATCGATAATTGTGTAATGCACTGCGTTAATTGCAAAAAGAAGTGTGAATTAAGAGGGTTTTTGCTTTAACGATTCAGCATTGAGGGCACGTAGAAAAAAGACGATGTCATGTCAGGGGAAGGGACGGGAGAGGAAAAAATGACGCTAACCCATCAATGAGTTAGCGTGAGAGGATTAGCCTTCGTTCTCAGCCAGTTCGCGCAGATACTGGAAAATCAGACGCGCAGATTTCGGCGGCTTATTCCCTTCTTTCTCTTTCTTCGCGTTACGGATTAATGAACGCAACTGCTGGCGATCGGCGTCAGGCCACAGGTTCAAGACTTCTGCGACGGCATCGTCACCGTTGTCGACCAGACGATCGCGAATTTGCTCAAGCTTATGGAACAGCGCAACCTGCTGGTTGTGGCGGTTTTTCAGCTTATCCAGTGCCTGACGAATCGGCTCAACATCGCGCTGGCGCAGCATTTTACCGATTAGCTGAAGCTGGCGGCGACGGCCTTCTTTTTTGATTCGTTGGGCCAGTTCAATGGCACTGCGCAGATCCGGGTCGAGCGAGAGTTTATCCAGCGCGTTTTTGCCCAGTTCTACCATTTCCGCACCAAGTTGTTTTAACTCTTCGGCGTCACGTTTAATTTCACTTTTACTGACCCAGATGATTTCATCATCTTCGTCTTCGATGTCATCACCGGGAACGTCGTCGAGCCAGTCTTCGGGCTGCTTAGTCATGTCAGGCTCCTTAAAAAAGAGGCTAATGTTACCAGTTAAGACGCGCACTGAAAAACGGTTCTCTGTTAGACTTCAGATAACTATCTCTTACAGTATGGCATTTGCGATGAAAGTAACCTCACAAGTTGAAGCGCAGCGTAAGATTCTGGAAGAAGCGGTCTCCACAGCGTTGATGCTGGCTTCCGGGAAATCAGACGGCGCGGAAGTAGCAGTCAGCAAAACCACGGGTATCAGCGTAAGCACGCGCTACGGTGAAGTCGAGAACGTGGAATTTAACAGTGACGGTGCGCTGGGGATTACGGTTTATCACCAGAATCGCAAAGGCAGCGCGTCATCGACTGACCTCAGCCCGGATGCCATCGCCCGTACCGTGCAGGCTGCGCTGGATATTGCGCGCTATACCTCACCCGATCCGTATGCAGGCGTCGCGGATAAAGAATTGCTGGCGTTTGACGCGCCGGATCTCAGCCTTTTCCATCCGGCTGAAGTGTCTCCAGACGAAGCCATTGAGTTTGCCGCACGCGCCGAACAGGCCTCTCTGAAGGCAGATAAACGCATCACCAATACCGAAGGCGGCAGCTTTAACAGCCACTACGGCATCAAAGTGTTCGGCAACAGCCACGGCATGTTGCAGGGCTACAGCTCTACGCGCCACTCCCTTTCCAGCTGCGTTATCGCTGAAGAAAATGGCGACATGGAACGTGATTACGCCTACACCATTGGCCGTGCGATGGGCGATTTGCAGTCGCCTGAGTGGGTCGGTGAAGAGTGTGCAAAACGCACGCTGTCCCGCCTGTCTCCGCGCAAACTGTCCACCATGAAAGCGCCGGTGATTTTTGCCAACGAAGTGGCGACCGGGCTGTTTGGTCATCTGGTTGGGGCGATTGCGGGCGGTGCGGTTTATCGTAAATCGACGTTCCTGCTCGACTCTTTGGGGCAACAAATTCTGCCGGAATGGCTGACCATCGAAGAACATCCGCATTTGCTCAAAGGGCTGGCGTCGACGCCGTTCGACGGCGAAGGCGTGCGTACAGAACGTCGCGACATCATTAAAGACGGCATTCTGACGCAGTGGCTGCTGACCAGCTATTCTGCGCGCAAGCTCGGACTGCAAAGTACCGGCCATGCGGGCGGCATCCACAACTGGCGCATCGAAGGCCAAGGCCTGAACTTTGAACAGATGCTCAAAGAAATGGGCACCGGCCTGGTCGTGACTGAGCTGATGGGTCAGGGCGTCAGCGGGATCACCGGCGATTACTCTCGCGGTGCGGCCGGCTTCTGGGTTGAAAACGGTGAAATTCAGTATCCGGTGAGCGAAATCACCATTGCCGGTAACTTAAAAGACATGTGGCGCAATATCGTTACGGTCGGTAACGATATTGAAACACGTAGCAATATACAGTGTGGTTCAGTGCTGTTACCCGAGATGAAAATCGCGGGTCAATAATACCCGTCATACTTCAAGTTGCAGATGCGTTGGCTGCAACTCGAATGACTGAGGGCAGAGCTTTTTTCATAATAAAAAAGGAAGTGAGCAATGCGTAAAAACCTGTTAGCCATTCTTGCTGTGTCGTCGTTAGTGTTCAGTTCTGCTGGGTTTGCCGCCGATCTTGAAGATGATATGAACACGCTCAGTACCAACCTGAAAGTGGTCCAGAAAACGGATAATGCGACGGAAATGAAAGACGCATTGACCAAAATGCGCGTCGCCGCACTCGATGCGCAAAAAGCGACGCCACCGAAGCTGGAAAACAAAGCCGCAGACAGCGCTGAAATGAAAGACTATCGCCACGGTTTTGACGTGCTGGTCGGCCAGATCGACGGTGCCCTGAAGCTTGCCAACGAAGGCAAGGTGAAAGAAGCCCAGGCCGCCGCTGACGGATTCATTGCCACCCGCAACGAAAACCACAAAAAATTCCGCTAATGGCACGCTAAGCCAGACGGCAAAATAATCAACGGGGGCGTATTGCCCCCGTTTTGTTTGCCACAACGTAATAAGAAAACCTTATCCGCGTCACACTTTACGACCTTGCGCGTAAATCTTTCCACTCTCCTTTCTGACCTTTCACCACCGAATCGCGTGATATTCATCACGTAAATCCAGTTGATAATACATATTCACCGTAATTATGTGGAACAGATCACTGGTGCCGCTTTCCTTTCCACTTCGAAGTGGAAAACAACTCGCTACAAACCTTTAACCTCCAGCGTTAGTTTTATCCCAGAGCCATTAACGGGGTAAGACGAGTGATTAACGGAGCGGTAATGAACGACGTTGGGGAACAGGCAGCGCAAACTGAAACGCTCGCAAACACCATGCTCGAGCAGGTCTATTCCCTGCTTGCTCGCCACAACATCATTCCCAATGACGTCCAGCGGCAGATGCTGACGTCACACGTTCGCGCAATGGCACACCGGTCAGTGACCGGCGAACCGCTGCCAGAGGTCGAAGCTGACCTGTTCGACGAAATTTCAGCAGATTCAATGCGGCTTGCCCGCGAAGTGGTCGCGCAGTTCGGCAATCTTCCTGATGAAGAAGCCTGGCTGCTCTCCGTTCACTTCGAAGTCGCTAAAGACAACCTTTAAGGAGCTACACAATGGAACAAATTACAGTCGTGATCGGCGATCGTCTCGGTAAAGGCCAGAAAGTGGCTATCGGTGTAGAAAAGGCCGGCGGCCGTGCGGTTGTCGTACCCGGCGTGGCGGCGGACATGAAATTGGGCGACGTGATGAAAGCGGAAAACGCCACATTCGGGATCTCGTTCTGCGGCAGCGGCGGTGCGGGTGCCATCACGGCGCAAACCAAACATGGCTACAAGGCTAAATACGGTATGCGTTCAGTGGAAGAGGGCGTCACTGCCATCAACGAAGGCAACAACGTTCTGGGCTTTGGTTTTATGGATAAAGAAGAGCTGGGCGAGCGACTGGTACAGGCCTGGCTGAAAAAGTACGGCGCGTAACCATGAAAGAGCAATTCACCACCACGGTGAGAGTGAAAGGCAAAGGTGACGCCAAAACGCGCGCCTTTGCCGACGCGCTAAACCACGTACAGGCCGCGGTGATGAACGCATCGCCGCATATCTTACTGCGTATTGAGCCACAGGATGTGCAGGTTGTTCAGGCGCAAGAAGCGGTGCGTAAAGAAGCGTTTCTGTTCTTCTTTTTGCGCCGGGAAAGACGCACTTACAGCGTGGAGCTGGACGTGACCGTCAACGTGACTGCCATCAATCTTGATCGGGTGGATTTTGTCACGCAACGCTGATTCTCACTAATAGGGCAGACGAATGTTCCTGATAATTTTAATAAAATCGCTCATCATCGGCGGCCTGGTTGGCGTCGGCGTTGGCGCCGGGGCTGCACGCATGTTTCATGCGCCTACCACACAGGGTATGGGCGCATTTCGTACGTTGGGGGAACTGAACTCCTGTGAAGGGGATCCCGCGTCTCACTTCTCCTTTGGTCTGGGGTTCTTCTTCAACGCCTGGGCATCGTCAGTGGCGGCGGGGGCCTTCACGCAGGACGTTGACCATCGCATCATCCCTAACTGGGGCGCCGCGGCGCTGATGTTAAAAAACCGCAACGTCGGTGAAACGCTGCACGATCCACGCAAAATGGCGATTGCCTGCGGCGTGATCGGCATGTTCGTGGTCACCTTCTTAAACCTCACTGCCTCGTCCGTACCGGCGGCGCTTCAGGTAACCGCCGTGAAGGTGCTGGTTCCTGCGGCAAACCTGCTGGTCAACACCGTCATGCCGGTCATCTTCTGGCTGGCGGCAATCGACGCGGGTAAAAAATCCGGCTTCTGGGCCACCGTTTTTGGCGGCGCTGCGCAGCTGATTATGGGCAACGCCGTACCGGGTCTGGTGCTGGGCATTCTGATTGGTAAAGGCGTCGAAGAGAGCGGCTGGAACCGCGTGACCAAAGTGATGATGGTGGCGATTGTTCTGCTGTTCGTGCTGAGTGGTTTCTTCCGTGGCTTCGACATGAAGATGATCGAATCCTTCCATCTGACCGTGCCGAACTGGCTCGACATGATCCACAGTTCGCTCAGCGGCAAATAACAGGAGCCTCAACATGGAACAGAATAAAGGTTTTTGGTATGCCGACTGGTCGTTCCCGATCTTCGTTGGCCTGCTCTCATCCGGCGTTTTCGCCGGGACGCATATGTTCTACCTGTACGGCATCGGCGCGTTTAACGAAGTGGCCTTCGTGGCGATGTTAAAAGCGGGCATGGATACCGGCGTTTACGGCGCAGTGGCGGCGTTCGGTGCCAGCTTCCTGTTTGCGCGCATCATCGAAGGCTCGCTGGTGGGCATTCTGGATATCGGCGGAGCGATTCAAACGGGCGTTGGCCTCGGCGTTCCGGCGCTGCTGCTGGGCGCGGGCTTTGTCTTCCCGGTGGCTAACTTTGTGGCTTCGCTGGCCACCGGTCTGGTGATTGGGCTGGCGATTGGCTACCTGATTATCCTGGCGCGTAAATTCACCATCAACCAGAGCGATTCCACCTACGGGGCGGACGTGATGATGGGCGCGGGTAACGCCTCTGGCCGCTTCCTTGGCCCGTTGATTATCCTCAGCGCGATGACCGCCTCTATCCCGATTGGTATTGGTTCTCTGATTGGCGCGCTGCTGTTTTACCTCTGGCAGAAGCCGATTACCGGTGGCGCGATCCTTGGCGCAATGATTTTGGGTTCGCTGTTCCCGGTGGCCCTTTAATACCCGGCGGGCGCTTCGGCGTCCGCTTTCTCAGGAGATGTTTATGTTTGATTTACTCCTGCGCCGCGCGCGCCTCACCGACGATACGCTGGCTGACATTGCCATTCAGGACGGCAAAATTGCGGCGCTGGGTGAGATTAACGCTCCCGCACGCAAAACCGTCGAGCTGAACGGCGAAGTGTTTGTCAGCGCGGGCTGGATTGATTCTCACGTTCACTGCTACCCCAACTCCCCGATTTATCATGATGAGCCGGACAGCGTAGGTATCGCGACTGGCGTCACGACCGTCGTGGACGCGGGCAGTACCGGTGCCGACGATGTGGACGATTTCTACGAAATTACCCGCAAAGCCAGCACGGCGGTTTTCGCGCTGCTGAATATTTCCCGCGTCGGGCTGATCGCTCAAAACGAGCTGGCGAACATGGCCAATATCGATGCGGATGCGGTACAGCAGGCCGTGAAGCGCCACCCTGATTTTATCGTGGGCCTGAAAGCCCGCATGAGCAGCAGCGTGGTCGATGAAAACGGCATCACGCCGCTGGCGCGCGCAAAAGAGATGCAGCAGCAGAATGGCGGCCTGCCGCTGATGGTGCATATCGGCAACAATCCGCCAAACCTCGATGAAATTGCCGATCTGCTGAGTTCTGGCGACATCATCACCCACTGCTACAACGGCAAACCGAACCGCATTCTTACGCCGTCGGGCGAACTGCGCGCGTCCGTCACCAGCGCGCTGAAGCGCGGCGTGCACCTTGACGTCGGCCACGGTACGGCGAGTTTTAGCTTCGAGGTGGCGAAGCGCGCCATCGCGATGGGCATTCTGCCGCACACCATCAGCTCGGATATCTACTGCCGCAACCGCCTCAACGGGCCGGTGGGCAGTCTTGCCAGCGTGATGTCGAAGTTCCTCGCCATTGGTATGTCGCTACCGCAGGTGATCGAGTGCGTGACCGCCAACGCCGCCGACGGCCTGCGTCTGACGCAAAAAGGCCGCATTCAGCCGGGTCTGGATGCCGACCTGACGCTGTTCACCGTAAAACGCCAGCCGACGCTGCTGGTAGATGCTGAAAACGACAGCCTGCAGGCTGAACATATTCTGCTGCCGCTTGCCGCGATCCGCGCAGGCAAGGGCTACATGACCGAACAAGGGAGCACGGAACATGTCTTCGATTTATGAGAAATACCATTTAAAACAGGTGATCAACACCTCCGGCCGCATGACGGCGCTGGGCGTTTCCACCCCGCGTCCGGAAGTGGTGCAGGCGGCGATGGATGGCATGAATCAGTATTTCGAGATGAAAGATCTGGTCAATAAAACCGGTGAATACATCGCGAAGCTGTTGGACGTAGAAGGCGCAACGGTCGTCTCCTGCGCCTCGGCGGGTATTGCGCAGTCCGTGGCCGCGGTGCTGGTGAAAGACAGCGACTGGCTGCTGGAAAACCTGCATGTCACGCCCATTGAGAACAACGAAATCGTGCTGCCGAAAGGTCACAACGTCAACTTCGGCGCACCGGTCGGCACCATGGTCGCGCTCGGTGGCGGCAAAATGGTCGAAGCGGGTTACGCCAACGAATGCTCCGCCGATCAGCTGGCGGCGGCGATCACCCCGCGTACCGCGGCCATTCTTTACATCAAGTCTCACCACTGCGTGCAGAAAAGCATGCTCAGCGTCGAGCAGGCGGCGGTTGTTGCGCGCAAGCACGATCTGCCGTTGATCGTCGATGCGGCAGCGGAAGAAGATCTGCATGTCTATTACCGCTCCGGCGCGGATCTTGTGATCTACAGCGGCGCGAAGGCGATCGAGGGGCCAACCAGCGGCCTGGTGATCGGCAAAACGCAGTATGTGGAATGGGTGAAACGCCAGACGGCGGGCATTGGCCGCGCCATGAAAGTGGGTAAAGAGGGCATCCTGGGCCTGACCTGCGCTATCGAACATTACCTGACGGCGACCAAAGAGAGCGGCGCTGAAATGGTCGCGAAAATGACCCCCTTTATTGACGCACTGAATACCTTAAACGGTGTGACGGCCCGCGTGGTCTGGGACAGCGCTGGACGCGATATCGCGCGTAGCGAAATCAAATTCGACGAAGCCACCACCGGCGTGGGCACGGGCGATCTGGTGAACGCGCTCAAGCAGGGCGAATACGCTATCTATTTCCGTGGCTACAAGGCCAACGAAGGGATTATCGAAGCGGACGTGCGCAGCGTGACCGCCGACCAGCTAGAAATTGTTTATCGCCGCATCCGCGAAGTATTAGGCCAGGAGAAAAACGCATGAAATTAACCCCCAATTTTTACCGTGATCGCGTGTGCCTGAACGTTCTGGCAGGTTCAAAAGCGAATGCCAGTGCGATTTACGAGGCGGCTGAAGGTCATGTTCTGGTGGGCGTGTTGTCTAAAAACTATCCTGATGTGGACAGCGCCGTCGCGGATATGCGCGAGTATGCCGCGCTGATTGATAACGCACTCTCTGTAGGGCTTGGCGCAGGCGATCCCAATCAGTCGGCGATGGTCAGCGAAATCTCCCGCCAGGTTCAGCCGCAGCACGTTAATCAGGTGTTTACCGGCGTGGCGACCAGCCGCGCACTGCTGGGACAAAATGATTCCGTGGTGAACGGTTTAGTGTCACCAACCGGTACGGTCGGGATGGTCAAAATCTCCACCGGGCCGCTGAGCAGCAAGGCGCCGGACGGCATCGTGCCGGTAGAAACCGCGATTGCGCTGCTGAAAGATTTTGGCGGCAGCTCCATCAAATACTTCCCGATGGGCGGCCTGGCGTGTCGCGACGAGTACAAAGCGGTGGCAGAAGCCTGCGCGAAGCACGATTTCTGGCTGGAACCGACGGGCGGTATCGATCTGGAGAACATCGAGGCGATCCTGCAGATCGCGCTGGATGCGGGCGTCAGCAAGATTATCCCGCACATTTACAGTTCGATTATCGACAAAGCCAGCGGCGACACCCGCCCGGAAGATGTCCGCACGCTGCTGGATATCACGAAGAAGTTAGTGAAGTAGAATTTTGCCCCTCACCCTAACCCTCTCCCCAAGGGAGAGGGGACTGTCCGGAGCGGTCTTTTGCCTTCTGCTCATAGGGAGAGGGATTGCCGATGCACTCTTTGCCCTATACCCATAGGGTGAGGGGATTGTTTTCTCTCTCTCCTCAAGGGTGAGGGGACTGTCCGGAGCGGTCTTTTCTCTTCTGCTCATAAGGAGAGGGATTGCCGATGAACTCTTTGCCCTATAACCATAGGGTGAGGGGATTGTTTTCTCCCTCTCCCTTTGGGAGAGGGCAGGGGTGAGGGGACACAAACCGCACCATCCAACAGGAGCCACCATGCACACGCATCATCTGCTTGCTGCTTCACTCGCTTTGCTGGCGACGGCTGCCGTTGCCCAGCCGCAGTACGCCTGGGTCGGGACGTATAATCCGAACGGTGAAGGGCTGTACCGATTTACCGTCGATCCGCAAACCGGCGCGCTCGACCATAAAACACGGGTCAGCACGCTGGCGAATGCCGCGCAGTTGACCGTCTCGTCCGATGGCAAAACGCTGTATCTGGCGAGCGAAGTGGAGCAAGGCGTGGTGCAGGCGCTGCGTATTGGTGACAACGGCGAGCTGAGCGCGTTAAATCAGGTCGCCTCAGGCGGCGCGGGTCCTGTTTATCTGTCGCTGACGCCAAACGGTCGTCATTTGCTGGTGGCAAACTACGTCAGCGGTTCGATTGCGGTGCTGCCGGTGAAATCTGACGGCAGCCTCGGAGAGGCCACGGACAACCATCAGGATCGGGGCGAACCGGGCGCAGCAGCACCCGAAGCCGCCGTGGAAGGCAGTTTTGCGATAAGCGATCATAACGGTCCGCACGCGCACATGATCGCTGCCGATCCGAGCGGGAAGTTTGTCTTCTCAACCGATCTGGGTCTGGATCGGATCTACCAGTACCGTTTTGACGATCGCAGCGGAAAGCTCACCCCGAACGATCCGCCGTTTATCAACGCTTCCTCGAAAGGTGCGGGGCCACGCCATTTTGTCTTCACGCCAAAAGGCGAGGGACTGTGGCTGATTAACGAAGAGGCATCGACGCTGACCCATTATTCGCTCGATAGCACCTCGGGTACGATAAAAGAGGGCAAAACGATCTCCGCGCTGCCGAACGCGTATAAAGGGACCAGCTTTGCCGCGGGCCTGGTGTTGAGCCGCGACGGCAAACAGCTGTACGTCGCTAACCGTTTGCATAACAGCATCGCGCACTTTACCGTAACGGCGGACGGAACGCTGACGCACCAGGACGATGTCTGGACGCGTGGCGATTACCCGCGCACGCTGACGCTTGATAATCAGGGGCGCTGGCTGTACGTCATGAATCAGCGTAGCGATAACATTACCCGTTTTCGCGTTGAGCCAGACGGTAAGCTACGCTTTGAGCCGGACTATACGCCGGTTGGCAGTCCATCCCAGATGGTCATTTCACCAGGGCCATGAGCCGTAAGAGGACACCGACGTGCGATTTCCGAACCAACGTTTAGCGCAACTGTTTGATTTGTTGCAAAACGAGACGCTGCCGCAGGACGAGCTGGCGCAGCGCCTTTCGGTCTCAACACGTACCGTCCGCGCTGATATCACTGCCCTGAATGCGCTCCTGGCGAGTCACGGCGCGCAGTTTATTTTGAGCCGAGGCAACGGCTACCAGCTTAAAATCGACGATGCTGCGCGCTATCAGTCATTGCAGGATTCCCGTCCGCGCGCGCTGCGTATCCCGCGTACCGGACAAGAACGAGTGCACTACCTGGTAGTGCGATTTCTCACTGCCGCCTTCTCTTTAAAGCTAGAAGATTTGGCTGATGAATGGTTTGTCAGCCGCGCCACGTTGCAAAGCGATATGGTGGACGTGCGTGAGTGGTTTCACCGCTACAATCTGACGCTCGAAACCCGCCCGCGTCACGGCATGAAACTCTTCGGCAGCGAAATGTCCGTGCGCGCGTGCCTGACCGATCTGCTGTGGGAACTGGCGCAGCAGGACAGCCTGAATCCGCTGGTCACCGAAATCGCGCTGAACGTCGGCGTGCCGGAGCAACTGGTTGGCGTGCTCCACGACACGCTCACGCGCCATCACATTCGTCTCACGGATGAAGGCGAGCTGTTTGTACGCCTGTACTGTGCGGTGTCGGTGCGGCGCATCAGCGAGGGTTATCCGCTGCCGGAATTTAACGCCGAAGATGTGGAAGAGAACGTGCGCGCCGCCGCGCGGGATATCGCCGCCGCCATTTCGCAACTGGCGGATAAAGCGCTGTCGCCCTCAGAAGAGAACTGGCTGTGCGTCCATCTGGCGTCCCGTCAAATCCAGGAGATTGCCCCGAGTGCCATCAACGCCGACGACGACGAAGTGCTGGTCAATTACATCCTGCGCTACATCAACACGCACTATAACTACAACCTGCTGAACGATGCGCAGCTGCACGCGGATTTGCTGACGCATATTAAAACCATGATCACCCGCGTGCGCTACCAAATCATGATCCCCAACCCGCTGCTGGAAAATATCAAGCAACACTATCCGATGGCGTGGGACATGACGCTGGCGGCAGTCTCTGGCTGGGGAAAATACACCCCTTATATCATCAGCGAAAACGAAATTGGTTTTCTGGTGCTGCATATCGGCGTCGGGCTGGAGCGCCATTACAACGTCGGCTATCAGCGTCAGCCGCGCGTGCTTTTGGTGTGTGATGCCGGTAACGCGATGGCGCGCATGATCGAGGCGGTGCTGCAACGCAAATATCCGCAGATAGACGTGACGCGTACCGTTACGCTGCGCGAGTACGAACTGGCGGAAAACATCAGCGAAGATTTTGTTATCTCGACCGCGCGGATCAGCGAAAAGGCCAAACCGGTGGTTTTGATTGCACCATTCCCAACCGATTATCAGCTGGAGCAGATCGGTAAGCTGGTGCTGGTGGACCGCACGCGCCCGTGGATGCTGGAGAAATATTTCGATGCGGCGCATTTCCGCGTGATTAATAAAGCCGTCGATCAGCGCACGCTGTTCCAGGAACTCTGTTCGCAGCTCGAAGCGGAAGGATTCGTTGGCGCGGAATTTCTCGACTCGGTGGTGGAGCGTGAGGCTATCGTCAGCACCATGCTCGGCGACGGCATTGCGCTGCCGCACTCCCTCGGCCTGATGGCGCAAAAAACGGTGGTCTACACCGTGCTGGCCCCGCACGGCATCCAATGGGGCGATGAAACGGCGCACGTCATTTTCCTGCTGGCAATCAGCAAAAGCGAGTACGAAGAGGCGATGGCAATCTACGATATTTTTGTCACTTTCCTGCGAGAGCGGGCAATGACGCGGCTGTGCGCCTGTCACGATTTTGATGAGTTTAACGCGGTGGCGATGGAGAGTTTGAGCCGTTTTTGAAGGTGGGGGCGGAGAGTCGAAATCCGCCTTCACTTAACGCAGATGATGGACCACCTGGTTGCTGCTGCCGCGCCAGATCAGCGCCGGGTCTTTTAAATCCTGAACAAACTTACCGTCGACCAGCACGTTGATCAGATTAACCACGTCCTTCTGCGCATCACTCAGTTCATCCAGCCGGTAGCCGGTCCAGACCCAAATATCTTTGCCTGCACACTCTGCGCGAATACGTTTTACCAGCGCGAGAATATCCGGCACGTTCTGCGGATGCAGGGGATCGCCGCCCGAAAGGGTAATCCCCTGGCGCTTTATCCGCGTGTCGTTGAGGTCGTCAATGATGCGATCCGCCATCTCGTCGGTAAACGGCTGGCCTGAGTTCAGACGCCAGGTGCTTTTGTTATAGCAGCCCGGGCATTCGTGAACGCACCCTGAAACAAACAGGGTGCAGCGTGTGCCGGGGCCGTTGACGATGTCGACGGGGTAGTAGTTGTGATATCGCATAGCGGTGTCCAGAAAGAATGTGCTGTCTGATGCCCTCACCCCGGCCCTCTCCCACAGGGAGAGGGGGAAAGAGGGTTGCTCCCCCTTGAGGGAAAGGCGAAAAGCATGTCCCTCGATCGATTCCCTCCCCGTTAACGGAAAAGAGGTAAACGCGTTGCTCGATCGATTCCCTCTCCCTTGAGGGAGAGGGGAAAGTATTGCGCTACAACGTTAACCGATCTGCCCATTTCCCAAATGCTTCACGCGGCGTTTCACTTCTTCCTGCTTACCGGCGTTGAACGGACGTGCGTCCGGGCTGCCAAGATAACCGCACACGCGGCGGGTCACCGAGACGCGCGCGGCGTCGTGGTTGCCGCATTTCGGACAGGTAAAGCCTTTGCTGGTGCATTCAAACTCACCGGTAAAGCCGCACTCGTAGCACTCATCAATCGGCGTATTTGTCCCGTAGTACGGCACGTGCTGATAGCTGTAATCCCACACGTCTTCCAGCGCTTTCAGGTTGTGCTGAATGTTCGGGTACTCGCCGTAACAGATGAAGCCGCCGCTCGCCACCGGTGGATAAGCCGCTTCAAAGTCAATTTTGTCGTACGGATTGACCTTTTTCTCGACGTCGAGGTGGAAGCTGTTGGTGTAGTAGCCTTTGTCGGTCACGCCATCCACCACGCCAAACTCGGCGGTATCCAGGCGGCAGAAACGGTCGCACAGGTTTTCGCTCGGCGTGCTGTAAAGACTAAAGCCATAGCCGGTTTCGTCTTTCCACAGGTCGACGGCGTCGCGCAGTCGCTGAACGATCGCCACGCCTTTGGCACGCAGCGCTTCGCTGTCGTAGACATGTTGATCGCCAAACAGCGCGTTGATGGTTTCGTGAATACCGATATAGCCCAGAGAAATCGACGCGCGGCCGTTCTTAAAGATTTCAGAAACGTCGTCGTCCGCTTTCAGACGCACGCCGCAGGCGCCTTCCATATACAGAATAGGTGCCACGCGGGCTTTGACGCCTTCGAGACGCGCGATGCGGGTCATCAGCGCTTTGCGCGCCAACACCAGTCGCTCGTCCAGCAAGTTCCAGAACGCCTCTTCGTTGCCTTTGGCTTCCAGCGCGATGCGTGGCAGGTTCAGGCTGATCACGCCCAGATTGTTGCGCCCATCATGGACCTGTTCGCCGTTTTCATCTTCATACACGCCAAGGAAACTGCGGCAGCCCATTGGCGTTTTGAACGAACCGGTGACTTTCACCACCTGGTCGTAGTTCAGAATATCCGGATACATGCGCTTGCTTGCGCATTCCAGCGCCAGCTGTTTGATGTCGTAGTTTGCGTCGCCAAACTTGTGGTTCAGACCGTCGCGGATCGCAAACACCAGTTTTGGGAACACGGCCGTTTTGCGGTTTTTGCCAAGGCCTGAAATGCGGTTGCGCAGAATCGACTGCTGAATCAGACGTGATTCCCAGCTCGTTCCTAAACCAAATCCAAAGGTCACAAACGGTGTCTGGCCGTTGGCGGTGTGCAGCGTATTCACTTCATATTCCAGCGACTGGAACGCGTCATAGCACTCTTTTTCGGTGCGGGAATGGGCGTATCCGTCTGCGTCTGGGATCTGCCACTCTTCGGCTACTTTACGGTGTTTTTTGAAGCTTTCAGCAACAAACGGCGCGAGCACTTCGTCGATGCGGTTAATGGTCGTCCCGCCGTAAATATGGCTGGCGACCTGCGCAATAATTTGCGCCGTCACCGCTGTCGCCGTGGAAATTGATTTTGGTGGCTCGATCTCGGCGTTACCCATTTTAAAGCCGTGGGTCAGCATGCCTTTTAGATCGATCAGCATACAGTTGAACATCGGGAAGAACGGGGAGTAATCGAGATCGTGATAGTGGATCTCACCGCGCTCATGCGCCTGTACCACGTCGCGCGGGAGCAGGTGCTGACGGGCATAGTGTTTGGCGACAATCCCGGCCAGCAGATCGCGCTGCGTCGGGATCACTTTGCTGTCTTTGTTGGCGTTTTCGTTGAGCAGCGCCGAGTTGGTCTGCTCGACCAGACCACGAATTTCCTGGTTCAGGCGACCGCGCTTTTCGCGCTGAATATCACGATCGTGGCGGTACTCAATGTAGGCGCGCGCCAACTGTTTATGTGGGCCAGACATCAGCTGGTTTTCGACCGCCGTCTGGATCTCATTGATATCCACCTGACTGCGCTCATTCATCTGCTGGCTGACGATTTCTGCGACGGTGGCGCAGTAATCTGCGTCATCGACTCCCGCTGCTTTAGCTGCACGCAAAATGGCTTCTTTGATGCGCTCTGACTTAAACGGCACTTTACAGCCATCTCGTTTCATCACATGCGGTGTCATGATCACTCCATTAAAAACAGGTTATCCACAGAGGTGGGGAAGTATGCATTGAGCAGATTTATAGATGCTCCAGCCACTTCCCTCGTTTTCGACCCGTGTTATCCACAACTCCGGCCGACGTCGGCGCCGTTGTATTGTTGGAATAGTAGACGAAAAATACAATATGTAGGGTCGGCGTGCATTTTAAGTTCTATATGTAGTGATTTGCATCAAAGATGTTTGCGATTTTTTTGATTCAGAACAAAGTAAACGGACGAGAGTACAAACGGCGGGCACTACAGGGTTTGTAAATTTAGGCGGGAAAACTCTGATTAATTATTCAACTAAAACATGCTTGTAACGCCGGGCAACAGGAGGGTTGTCCGGCGTTTTTCGTCAGTCTTGCAGCCACCAGATGGCTTCGAAGGGGCGCAGGGTCATGGCAGCCAGGGTATTGGCGGCTTCGTCGTAGTTACTGAGCACCACGCGCCAGTTCCCCTCCTGGGCAGTCGGATGCCACTGCTGGCATTCTCGTCTCAGGTTAGCGGCGACAATCAGCGTCTGCCCTTGCCACTGACGGCGATAGCACCACAGAGACGGGTGCTCGGGCAGGAGATCCTGATAGTCGCCCCAGGTCAGTACCGGCAGCGTTTTGCGCAGCTGAATCAACGTCTGATAGGTGTAAAAAACAGAGTCTGGATCCTGTAGCGCTGCGGCGACGTTAATCGTGGTGATGTTATCGCAGAGATCGATCCACGGTTCACCCTGCGTAAATCCGCCGTGTTCGCTGGCGTCCCACTGCATGGGCGTCCGGCCATTGTCGCGGGATTTACTCGCCAGAATCGCCAGAAGTTCGTCCGCATCGCGGCCTTTTTCACGATTTTCGGCGAACATGTTGTGGCTTTCGACATCGCGATAGTCGGTGATACGGGTGAAGTGCGGATTAGTCATACCGATCTCTTCGCCCTGATAAATGTACGGCGTGCCCTGCATCCCATGCAGGACCATACCGAGCATTTTGGCGGCGGGCACGCGGTATTCGCCCTCATCGCCAAAGCGCGACACAATGCGCGGCTGATCGTGATTACACCAGAACAGCGCATTCCACGCCTTATTGTGCATCCCTTGCTGCCAGTGGCTGAACAGGGTTTTAAGCGCCACGAAATCGGGCAACGCCAGCGTCCATTTTTCGCCGTTCGGGTAATCCACCTTTAAATGGTGGAAGTTGAACGTCATCGACAGTTCGCGCCCGTCCAGCGCTGCGTACTGCTGGCAATTTTCCAGCGAGGTGGATGACATCTCGCCCACGGTCATCAGCGCGCGCGGCGTAAACACGTCGCGGCTCATCTCCTGCAAAAATTCGTGTACGCGCGGCCCGTCGGTGTAGAAGCGACGCCCGTCGCCGAGGTTATCGTCGGGGAAATCTTGCTGTTTGGAGATCAGGTTAATCACGTCGAGACGCAAACCGTCCACGCCGCGATCGGCCCAGAACTCGCAGACTTTTTTCAGCTCTGCGCGCACCTCGGGGGTTTCCCAGTTGAGATCCGCCTGCTCGGGGGCAAATAAGTGCAAATAATATTGCTCGCTCTCGGCGTGCCAGCGCCAGGCGTTGCCGCCAAATTTGGAGCGCCAGTTGTTTGGCAGGGCATCCGGCGTGCCGTCGCGCCAGATGTAAAATTGGCGATACGGGCTCGCTTTGTTGAGTGATTCGCGGAACCACGCGTGCTGCGTGGAGGTGTGGTTGAGCACCATGTCGAGCACGATGCGAATCCCCCGCGTATGCGCTTGCGCCACCAGTTCGTCAAAATCATCCAGCGTGCCGTAAGACGGATCGATGGCGGTGTAATTCGCCACGTCGTAGCCGTTATCCACCTGCGGTGAGATATAGAACGGGGTCAGCCAAATCGCGTCGATGCCGAGGGTTTTGAGGTAGTCCAGACGCTGCGTCACGCCGCGCAAATCGCCGGTGCCGCTTCCGGTGGTGTCCTGGAAACTCTTTGGGTAAATCTGATAGATGACGCCGTTTTGCCACCAGTGAGGAAGGGTATTCATAGTTCGTTCCTGCAAATGCGAAGGGGCGCAAGTGCGCCCCGAAAGAAGAGGTTAAACAATCTGCAGCGTGCCCTGACGGAACTTACGCTGATAAACCACGGTGGTCAGCGCCATCGGCACGATAACCGCAATCGCCGTTGCCAGCGCAAACACCTGCCAGTAAGCCGGCTGGATGGAGAGAATGCCTGGCAGGCCGCCGACGCCAATTCCGTTCGCCATCACCCCGTTCAGACCGCACAGCAGCGCGGCCAGGCCGGAGCCAATCATCGCGCACAGCATCGGGAAACGATATTTCAGGTTGATACCGTACATCGCCGGTTCGGTCACGCCGAGATAGGCGGAGATTGCAGCCGGAACCGAGATTTCGCGTTCATTGTGTTTGCGGCTGACGATGATAATGCCCGTTACCGCCGAAGCCTGAGCGATGTTTGACAGGGCGATCAGCGGCCACACTGGCGTGCCGCCGAGGCTCTGGATCATCTGCATATCAATCGCCAGCGTGGTCTGATGGACGCCGGTTATCACCAGCGGTGCATACAGGAAGCCAAACAGCGCCGCACCAATCGGCGCAAAGCTGCCGGTCATCAGGTGACGCACCGCGAAGGCCACGCCGTCGCCAATCATGCGGCCAAACGGACCGATAAACGCGTGGGCGAGGAATACCGCCAGAATCAGTGAACAGACCGGAACGACCACCAGATAGAGATAATCCGGCACGATGCGTTTCAGGCGCGTCTCAATAAAGCCCAGCGCCAGGCCCGCCAGCAGCGCCGGAATCACCTGCGCCTGGTAGCCCACTTTCGCGATAGTAAACATCCCGAAGTTCCAGACCTCCGGTACTTGCTGCCCCAGTAAGTAAGCGTTCATTAACTGCGGAGAGACCAGCGTAATGCCCAGCACGATACCCAGAATCGGCGTTCCGCCCATTTTGCGCACCGCTGACCAACAAATCCCGACGGGCAGATAGAAGAAGATCGCTTCACCAATCAGCCACAGGAAATCGTAAATGCTTTGCAGTGCCGGATACATCTGCGCCAGCGTTTTGCCGTCGCTTATCGGCACGTCGCCGATCACGTTGCGGAAGCCCAAAATCAAGCCGCCGCTGATCAGCGCGGGCAGCAGCGGGAAGAAGATTTCCGCGAAGTGGGAAATCAGCTGCTCGTGCCATTTCATGTTCTGACGCGCCGCTTTTTTGGCCTGCTCTTTATCAGCCGAAGAGTGGCCTGTTGTCGCCAGCAGCGCCTGGTAGTAATCGCCCACTTCGGTGCCAATCACCACCTGGAACTGGCCGGCATTGGTGAAGCAGCCTTTGACCATCGACAGATTTTCGATGGCTTTCGGGTCGGCTTTGGCCGGGTCGTTCAGCACAAAGCGCAGGCGGGTGATGCAGTGGCTGACGGTGGCGATGTTCTCGCGTCCCCCAACCAGCACAATCAGCTGGTCGATATCGGTTTGTTTTACTTTGCTCATCATGAAGCCTCATGACAGATGTGGAGGGTAATGACCTGGACGCAAGCCTACTCTTTAAGCGTAACGACGAAAATGGGAACGTTCCCGAAATCAGGGGGAGATCACAATAACGTTAACTATCACTAAACAATTTGCGTTGAAAAAAGGCGGCAGGTGGGGGAGTCCCAGCAGCATAGATAACAGCTATGCGGCTGGGATGAACGCACGCAGCCAACGCATCTGCTGCGTGAAGTATGACGGTGAATTAAGAAATTTTGGCGGGGATAACGATTTGCCGCGGCTCGCTGCGGCCATTTATCTGCTCGATAAGCTGTGCCGCCGCCTGATGACCGGCTTCCGCATAGCCCGGATCGACGGTGATAATTTCCGGATGCAGAAACTTCATCAGCGGCGTACTGCCCACGCTCGCCAGTTGAAGATTGTCGATACGCTGCTCCTGCAAATACTTGCTTGCGCCCAGCGCGAGGGTATCCGTGGCGCAGATCAGCGCGGTGGTGTGCGGTGTTAACACGCTCGCCACCTGATCGTAACCCTGTTTCATCGCCAGTCCCGGCAGAGAGGCAACGGCGGGCAGGTTATGTTTTTTGCAGAACGCCAGATAGGCTTCGTGACGGCGCTTACCGGTGGTGACGTCGCTGTGCGGCACGCCGAGATAGCTGATATGGCGATGCCCCTGCTCGTACAGTTTTTGCATCAGGGCGCGGATCGCCCCTTCATCGTCGTAACACACGGAGGCAAATCCGCTGGCATCGCGCGCCAGCAGCACCAGCGATGCCTGCCACGGTTTCAGAATGTCGTCTTTAATGCCGCTAAAGCCAAAAAGCACCACGCCGTCGATGTTGCGGCGCTGCAGCATACCGAGATGCTCTTCCACCATCTGCGTCGAAAACTGGCTTTCCATCATGATCGGGTCGTAACCCTGCTCGTAAAACGCCGGGAGCATGGTTTGTACCGCCAGGTTTTCCGACAGGGAATCAAGACGAGAAACGATAATCGCGACCACTTTGTCGCTCTGACCGCGCATGGCGCGTGCGGAACGGGAAGGGGAAAAACCGTGCTGATTCATGACCGCCTCGACGCGTTCACGCGTGCGCTCGCTGACACCACTTTCGTTGTTCAGCACGCGCGACACGGTGGATTTACCCACGCCGCTTAAGCGCGCAATGTCTTTGATGGTCAGGCGGTTCTGCATCCTTTTTTCCCTGTAACAGCGATAAATCGTCATCTGAGCCTAATGCGACACCACGATTTCGCAATGGGCAAAGTCTGGTTTCGACAGGTCATCTATCCAGGGCTTGCGCTTAATGCCGCGTGAATAGTGCCGTGTATACGTTCGGTTTAGTTACGCAGGCTTATCATACCGCTCGAATCGTCACAAACGGTATGGATAAAACACGATACTGCGCGTCGACTTACTCTTTTTCACTTACCGGAGGCTATATGGACCCTGATCCCACCCCTCTCCCGCGAGGGAGAATCTCTTTCCGGTAAGCCAGCCCTCGCTGTCTCACCGGTGATGTGAGGCAGCGATTTACCCGTCAAACTTTACGCTGCATGTGCGTTGGCGACGTTTGTTCACCCCCGTCACTTACTTGAGTAAGCTCCCGGGGACTCACGCGTTTGCCGCGTGACACGACTTTCAGTCTCGCCCCTTCGGGGCCAGCGTAAGCGCTGTTCAATAATGCCTGGGCATTGTTGTCATGCAAGTTGAATGAGTTAGGAAAAAAATCTCTGCTTTGAAAAAGTTAAGTGCCCTTCAGGTACGGCACTGCCACGCCTGAGGGAAAAACTGCGTCCGCCTTTGCGGATGCGGGGGAATTGTTATGCTGAAAAATATCACCCGGCAGCTACACGCGTTGTTTGGCCGCCACTTGCCGCGCCGTCTCATTCAGCGCGATCTCCTGCCTGATACCAAACACGTGGCGGGAACCGTCATTCCACCGACGCTGACGGAACACTGCCTGAAAGCCGCCGCGATGGATGAGAATGAAGTCTGGCGTGCGTTTGGCGGCCATCCGGAAGGGCTGAACGCTGCGGAAGTCGAAAAAACACGCGCCAAACATGGCGACAACCAAATCCCGGCGCAAAAACCGTCGCCGTGGTTCGTCCACCTGTGGCTGTGCTATCGCAACCCGTTTAACCTGCTGCTGACCGCACTGGCTATCGTTTCGTATGCCACAGAAGATCTGTTCGCTGCGGGTGTCATCGCGCTGATGGTTGCCATTTCTACGCTGCTGAATTTCATTCAGGAAGCGCGTTCTACCCGTGCGGCAGACGCTCTGAAAGCGATGGTCAGCAATACCGCCACGGTGCAGCGTGTAATCAACGAGAAAGGCGAAAGCGCCTGGCTTGAGTTGCCTATCGATCAGCTGGTCGTCGGCGACGTCATTAAACTCGCCGCAGGCGACATGATCCCGGCCGATTTGCGCATCGTTAAGGCGCGCGATCTGTTTGTGGCGCAGGCCTCGCTGACCGGTGAATCGCTGCCGGTCGAGAAAGTGGCGCGCAGCCGTGACCCCCAGCAAACCAACCCGCTTGAAAGCGATACCCTGTGCTTTATGGGAACCACGGTGGTGAGCGGCACGGCGCAGGCCATTGTGATCGCGACTGGCGGTAACACCTGGTTTGGTCAACTGGCGGGGCGCGTCAGCCAGCAGGAGAGCGAGCCGAACGCGTTCCAGAAAGGCATCGGTCGCGTCAGCATGCTGCTGATCCGCTTTATGATGGTGATGACGCCGATTGTGCTGCTGATTAACGGCTACACCAAAGGCGACTGGTGGGAAGCCGCGCTGTTTGCGCTTTCCGTCGCGGTGGGTCTAACGCCGGAAATGCTGCCGATGATCGTTACCTCCACGCTGGCGCGCGGGGCGGTCAAACTGTCTAAGCAAAAAGTGATCGTGAAACATCTCGACGCTATCCAGAACTTTGGCGCGATGGACATCCTGTGTACTGATAAAACCGGAACGCTGACGCAGGATAAAATTGTGCTCGAGAACCACACGGATATCGCCGGTAAGGTGAGCGAGCGCGTGCTGCACACCGCCTGGCTGAACAGCCATTATCAAACCGGCCTGAAAAATCTGCTGGATGTCGCGGTGCTGGAAGGGGTGGACGAGGATTCGGCCCGCACGCTGTCGACGCGCTGGCAAAAAGTGGATGAGATCCCGTTCGACTTTGAGCGCCGCCGCATGTCGGTGGTGGTGAGCGAACAGGCGGATGTACATCAGCTGATTTGCAAAGGGGCGCTCCAGGAGATCCTGAACGTGTCGGCTCAGGTGCGTCATAACGGCGAAATCGTGCCGCTGGACGACACCATGCTGCGCCGCATCAAACGCGTGACGGACAATCTCAACCGTCAGGGGCTGCGCGTGGTAGCGGTTGCCAGTAAATTCCTGCCTGCACGCGTTGGCGACTATCAGCGTATCGACGAATCCGATTTGATCCTCGAAGGTTACATCGCATTCCTCGATCCGCCGAAAGAGACGACCGCACCGGCGCTGAAAGCACTTAGTGCCTCCGGCATTACCGTCAAAATCCTGACCGGTGACAGCGAGCTGGTGGCCGCAAAAGTGTGTCATGACGTCGGGCTGGATGCCGGCGACGTGGTCACGGGCAGCGATATCGAAACGCTCTCCGATGATGAACTGGCGGTCATGGCAAAACAGACCACGCTATTTGCTCGCCTGACGCCGATGCATAAAGAGCGCATTGTCACGCTGCTGCGTCGCGAAGGGCACGTGGTGGGCTTTATGGGCGATGGCATTAACGATGCGCCTGCGCTGCGGGCGGCGGATATCGGGATTTCCGTGGACGGCGCGGTGGATATCGCGCGGGAAGCGGCCGATATCATCCTGCTGGAAAAGAGCCTGATGGTGCTGGAGCAGGGCGTGATTGAAGGGCGTCGTACCTTCGCCAATATGCTGAAATACATCAAAATGACCGCCAGTTCAAACTTCGGTAACGTCTTCAGCGTACTGGTGGCGAGCGCGTTTCTGCCGTTCCTGCCGATGCTCCCGCTGCATCTGCTGATCCAGAATCTGATGTATGACGTCTCCCAGGTGGCGATCCCGTTTGATAACGTGGATGAAGAGCAGATCAAAAAGCCGCAGCGTTGGAACCCCGCCGATCTGGGGCGCTTCATGCTGTTCTTTGGCCCGATCAGCTCGATCTTTGATATTTTGACCTTCTGCCTGATGTGGTTTGTGTTCCACGCCAACACGCCGGAACATCAGACCCTGTTCCAGTCCGGCTGGTTCGTGGTCGGGTTGCTGTCGCAAACGCTGATTGTGCATATGATCCGCACGCGCCGTATCCCGTTCATTCAGAGCCGCGCCGCATGGCCGCTGATCATCATGACCCTGCTGGTGATGGTGATGGGCATCGCGCTGCCGTTCTCACCGCTGGCAAGCTACCTGAGCCTGCAAGCGTTGCCGCTGAGCTACTTCCCATGGCTGGTGGCGATTCTGGCGGGGTACATGGTGCTGACGCAGATGGTGAAAGGGTTCTATGCCCGTCGCTACGGCTGGCAGTAAGACGATTTTCTCTCTCCCATGGGGAAAGAGAAATGTACGGGTTTGTTTTCCCTCGACCACGGGCATAGAGGGAATAGCTCGGGGCTTTTTCCCCCTCTGCTTGTGGTGGAGAGAATCGCGCGGGGCTGTTTCCCCTTCTGCTTGTGGTGGATGGAATCGTACGGGGCTGTTTCCCCCTCTCCCTGTGGGAGAGGGCCGGGGTGAGGGCATCAGACCCTACAACACGTCGCCGCTCTCCATCGGATGGCGTTCCTCCCAAATTTAACAACCTGTGATCCCCGTCGCCCTCTCTCCTTGACGACAATTTACCCACATGTTAACAAAATGTTTTGCTCTTATTTGGCCCGTCAAATTTGATAAGGAACATGATGTTGCGCTACAGCCTCCTGACCGCCGGGCTCTTGCTCGGCTCTTCTGCACTTGCGGCACCCGCAGGCGATTTGCCCCTCATGCCGTGGCCTGCCAACGTTGAGCGACCTTCCACGCAAGGCGCACTGATTCTGAACGATACACTTTCTGTCAGCGTGAGCGGCGACGATCTCGGTGATGCCGTGGATCGTCTGCGCCAGCGCATCGCGCTGCAAACCGGCTGGACGCTTCAGCCGCAGGCCGTGAATCCGGATAAACCCACCATTCGCATCGCGATCGCTAAAAAAGTGACCCCGCAACCCCTGCCCGACAGCGATGAAAGTTATACGCTCACCGTCGACGCCAACGGCGTCAATATCGCGGCCAACACCCGCTTTGGTGCGCTGCGGGCGATGGAAACGCTGCTCCAGCTGATTCAAAACGGCGCGGAAAATACTTCGCTGCCGTGGGTGAAGATTGACGATGCCCCGCGCTTCCCGTGGCGCGGGTTATTACTCGACTCCGCGCGTCATTTCATTCCGCTTGAGGATATCAAACGTCAGATTGACGGTATGGCGGCCGCCAAGCTGAACGTGCTGCACTGGCATTTGACCGACGATCAGGGCTGGCGATTTACCTCAAAACGCTATCCAAAACTGACCCAACTGGCCAGCGACGGACTGTTTTACACGCCGGAGCAGATGCGTGACATCGTGCGCTACGCCACCGCGCGCGGCGTGCGCGTGGTGCCGGAAATCGACATGCCCGGCCACGCGTCGGCGATTGCCGTGGCCTATCCGGAACTCATGAGCGCGCCAGGACCCTATGCGATGGAGCGTCACTGGGGCGTGTTGAAACCGGTTCTCGATCCGACAAAAGAGGCGACTTATGCCTTCGCCGAGGCGATGGTCAGCGAACTGGCGGCGATCTTCCCCGATCCGTATCTGCATATCGGCGGCGATGAAGTTGACGACACGCAGTGGAAAGAAAACAAAGCCATCCAGCAATTTATGCGCGACAACAAGCTTGCCGACAGCCACGCTTTGCAGGCGTATTTCAACCGCAAGATGGAAACGATCCTTGAGAAACATCACCGCCAGATGGTCGGCTGGGATGAGATTTACCATCCGGATCTGCCAAAAAGCATTCTGATCCAGTCCTGGCAGGGGCAGGACGCGCTGGGCGAAGTGGCAAAGCAGGGCTACAAAGGGATTCTCTCAACTGGTTTTTATCTCGATCAGCCGCAAAGCACGGCCTATCACTATCGCAATGAAATCGTGCCGCAGGGCTTAAACGGCGTGGATATCATTGGCGATAACGACAGCGCGCAGAGCTGGACGTTCACCATGCCGCGCCTGAAAGGCAAGCCGGTAGAGGGCAGCTTTACCCTGGTGAAAGTGGTTTCTGGCTGGCGCGGATTTATTGATTTCAACGGTAAATCCCGGCGCGCGGTGAATGATATTGCGTGGCGTGATGACAATCAGGTGACCTTCACCGTTGATACCTGGATGGGCGAAACGCGTCCGGTGGTGAACGTCGCAAACGATAAGCTGACGGGCTATTTCCTGGTGGGTAACGCCCGCTATCCCATTTCCGGTGCGCGTCTGGATGACATACCAAATGGCACGCAACCGGTGGTGCCGGATGCCAATCAGCAGGCGAATCTGATGGGCGGCGAAGCGGCGCTGTGGGCGGAAAACGTGGTTGCGCCGGTGCTGGATATCAAGCTGTGGCCGCGCGCGTTTGCGGTGGCGGAGCGTCTATGGTCCGCGCAGGACGTGAAGGATGTCGACAACATGTACAGCCGTTTGCAGGCGATGGACAGCTGGACGACGGTATCGGTCGGCCTTCAGCAGCACAGCCAGCAGCAGGCGTATTTCACGCGTCTGGCGAATACGACCGAGACGCTGCCGTTGCAGATTCTCGCGCAGGCGCTGGAGCCGGCGCAGTATTACACCCGGCAGCATCTTAAATTCCAGGCCGGAAATTATCATCAGTTCGAGCCACTGAACCGCTACGCCGACGCGCTGAGCGCGGAGAGCAACACCGTGCGCCAGATGAACAAATGGGCCGAACGCCTGGTCAGCGATGCGGAAGACAGCGAAAGCGCCGAGGCGCTGCGCCACGTGTTTACCCGCTGGCAAAGCAATACCAGCGATGCGCAGGCGCTGAGCGAAAATAACTATCAGCTCAAAGCCATCACGCCAATTATTCAGGAGGTGGATAAACTGGCGTCGATTGGCCTGCGATTAACAGACCTGGTAGCGCGGCAGGGCACGCTGGATGATAAGGAGATCGCCTCTATCCAGAAAGAGCTGGATAAAGCTGCGGAGATTCACGATGAAGTGGTGATTTCAGCGGTTTATCCGGTTGAGACGCTGTTAAGGGCGACGCGGAATCAGTGATGAGGTTTGGGCTTGTAGCAGCCAGTCAAGCATCGCAGCGGGTTCCGATCAGCAGATGTTCAGCAGAATAAAATGGCTTGATAACCTGTGAAGGTGACAAGGGGGCTGCGAGGCCCCCCGGCCTCCGGTTCACCGATTTCAGCGGGGACTCAGCACCGATGCCCTATTTGACGGCTGCGAATTTAACGAATGATATAGCTGTTGGGCAAAAAGGATTTTTAAATGACCATAATTAAAGTTTAGGTCGGGTTTGTGGCAGGAGCGGATGTTGCAAAGTCACGCTAGTTAGGTTTACATATTGTATTCCCAATGGATATGGATTCTACACATGAAAATACAATTGTTACTGCTTATATTTATTATCAGTTCTCAGTCGTGGGCAAGTCAGCCCTCCCCTAAAGAGCAAGCTAAACAAATGGCTGAAGCAGCATGTCTGTACCAATATAATGTCATTTATTCTCGCTTTGCTTTGGGTTTTTCTGAGGAAAAAGCAATTCAAACATCGTCTAAAATACTAACTAATTATCTGGAGAGTCATAAAAAAAACGCAGGCGATTTTTTTCTCTCATCGATTCGTAGAAGCACAATTGCACAATTAAGGGAGTTAGAAGTAAATAAAGAGGCAGTGCAGCAATTAAGATCTCCCCCGCCAAATTTTAAGGATAATTTTCTATCCTCTTGCAATGAAATGAAAACCGAGCAGTTGGAAGCTATGCATGTTTTTGGTTAAATTCAGCATATATGCAGATACGGTTTTTGAGGACCATCACATTTGTTACTTATGTTCCTCGCTCATAGCGTACCAGGCAGCCGATTGGACTCACAGTCAGAAGCGGACGTTGCTAATCTAATGCTATATTTATCTTGAGGACCATATAATTGACCATGTTCAGGTTATCGGCTAGTCGTCCGATATATATGCTAAAGATGCGAAGTGTGATAAAGGATAAGGCATGAGGGAACTGACTGAATTAATTGATCAGCAAAGCTCTGGCTGGCTTATGGTGCAGCAATGGCTGAAAGAAGCGAACAATAATTATGAAGTGCTTCCCTGTGACACGACGCTCGCAAGATCTGCCTTACATCAGCTTCAGGTTACAACGCTCTCCCCGCTAGGCGCTGTGTTATACGAAACGGGTGGCATCCTGGTTGATAATGGCTGGTTGCGGATTTTAGGCTCTGGTCATCCCAGGCTGGCACGAGCTCCTGCTTCCTGGACGCAATCTGTAACAACAGGCCGGATTTTTCAGGCGCTCTTGGTTGCTGATGATGTATCGGGGGGCTTTTTTGCACTTAACAGTGGTGAATTCGGTGAAGATCGAGGCGGCGTATATTATTTCGCACCAGATTCTCTGGAATGGGAGAGCCTTGATACTAACTATTCAGGTTTTCTGCACTGGGTTCTCTGCGGCAATTTGGAAAGATTCTATCAAAGCGTACGCTGGACAGGCTGGCGTGAAGAAACATCTGAAATGAATGGTGACGCGGTTTACTCCTTTTATCCCTTCCTGTGGACCGAGCCACAATTGCCTATAGAGCAGCGTTCACGAGCTGTTGTGTCTGTTGATGAGCACTGGTCATTAAGCATGAACTTACAACATCAATTAACCAACATGCAGGGCGAATAACCTCTTCCGTGCAGATTAAGACACCACGATGTAAGTAATACTTTTAACATTGCGAGAACAAATGTGAACGTACGCTTTTCGCTCATAACAGTCCCTGGAATATTTCAATCCCAGCATAATTCCCGGCCTTTAAGCCGGGAACCACTTCGTCATTACCGATCATACCAACCTGCGAATCGTCGGGATATTTCCGGTGTCATTCAGCACACCCGAAACGTTTTCAGCCATTCCTGTACGCGTTGTTTATTGATATTCACCACGCTCATGCCTTCGAGACAGCCCCACTGCTCGCGGCAGATTTGCGAGCCACCTTGGGAAAACCATCATTATCCTCCGATCTCTCGGGATCCGTTTAGGCAATTCTGAATAAACATCTCATCGCGTAAAACCAATAATACTCATTGGATAAAAAAATAGTGCTAAGAAATATGGGAAAGCACAGCAAATGCGAGGGCGATTCAGAGAGAAATAAACAGAGATGAAACGTTGCAGAACTGCGGGGAATCCTGCTTGTTACCTAGTCTTCACACCGTACTGGATATTGAGTTTTTTTGTAGTATGCAAATAAATTCAAAATACGTAACCAATCGCACATTTTTGAACAGTAAGGAGGGGGTAATATTTAAATGCTTAACGCAAATCGGCCAGGGGCGGCTATGTATTACGACAGTGAAGTTATAAGGTATTTACAGGCCAATAAAATACTCGCATTAAAGCTCGATCATACATTTACAGGCGTTGGAAAGGCGGTATCCAATCAGATTGAAATGATAGGGAGTGGCGCGCAACGCATGCTTTATTACACATCATGCTTTACTGATGAGTATCAGGACGTTTGTCAGAAACAGAAAACAGAGGACATTCGATTTGCCAAAGGAGTTTATCATCTTTTAGAGCATAGCGATGTTGTATACGACATGCTTAAAATTTATTTCGAAGAAATATTTAAAAACAAAACATCCGATCACCTTGAGCACATAAAACAAATACTCATGTCTGTGAATGTCCACATTGCTGCCAGTTCACTGACAAAAGCAGGTTTTGCTTTGGCAGTAGCGACATCTGTTGCAGCTGGTATGAATCTAAGTCTTTATATGAGTGCATTAGTAGGAGGCAGATCTACAAAGATTTTTGTTGGGGCTAGTCTTTATGGCATCGTCCAGAAAGCAGCAGATGGCGCAAATCGTCTTCACTATATCTATCCTGCTTATTACTCTGCGCTGTATACTCAAGAACTGGAAATGATGTATTTCTTAATAGAGCCATTGTTTGAACGTGCGGAGGCGTTTGAAGCACAATGGGCATCGGATGGTGATATTGCAAACATCATCACCAGGATGGTTAGGTAAGCATGATGGATCTGATTAAAAGGATTTTTAGGCGAATATTTAGAACATTAGTTTCATATTATGGCCCTTCTGTATTAACACTTTTGTTTGCAGTTATCTTTTTTCAGATACTCCCTGATGGACCATTGTGGCCTGTACCTATATTTTTCATTGTGATGGTTTTTTTTCTTTGATAACGAAAAATTAAATACAGTACTACTTAGGCTATTTAAACTCTAGAGATAAGGAAATCGTATGTCCACCCCAGCTTATTTATGGCTTGAAGATGAAAATGGCAGCCCTGTCATTGGAAGCTGCCTGATGCCAACACGCTTAGGCTCAATCGAATTAAAATCTTTTTCTCACGGCGTAACCATTCCGGTTGATCCGAGTTGGGGAAAATTGACAGGTACGCGAGTGCATCGCCCTATCACAATAGTGAAAGAATTCGACCAAACTACGCCCCTTCTTTATCGCGCGGTGTGCGAAGGCCGAACCATGAAGAAAGCGACCATCAGGATGTATCGTATTCTGGAATCAGGCGTGGAATCCGAGTATTTCAATATTGTTCTGGAAGATGTCAAAATCACGACGGTTTCGCCATATCTTGCCCCTAACGGATTAAGCAGCACGCATCTGGAAACACTCGAACTACGCTATACCGCCATCACCTGGAAATACACAGAAGGGAATATCATCTATCGCGATGCATGGAATGATCGGTGTTGTGCCTGAACGATTTACCCACGCGGAAAGCGAAGATGTTTCAAAGAAAAGTTGAGTGGAATGAAATAGTTGCAGGGAAGGGGAGTACCAGAAACAGCCCCCTCCGCAGTGGAGAGGGCAAACCAATTAACGACGAACCGCAATCGCCTCAATCTCAATCTTCACATCTTTCGGCAGACGCGCCACTTCCACGCAAGAACGCGCCGGGAAGGTCGCATTGTGCTCAGTGAAGAACGCTTCGTAAGTGGCGTTAACGGTCGCAAAATCGTTCAGATCTTTCACAAACACCGTGGTTTTCACGATATCGCCCACTTTCAGGCCCGCGGATTCCACGATCGCTTTTACATTTTCCAGCGACTGACGTGCCTGAGCGGAAACGTCATCCGGTACTTCACCGGTTTTTGGATTCACCGGGATCTGACCGGAAGTGATGATCATGCTGCCCAGATCAACGCCCTGAACGTATGGGCCGATAGCCGCTGGTGCATTTTCCGTCGCAAGTACTTTTGTCATGATTTCTCCAGGATAACAGCGTTAAAAAATTCCCAGCCATTATACACTTCATCCTTCACGCTGCCTCATCGTTGGCCGCGTCCTCCTACCCCGGTCACAGAGTTTTCTCTGCTGCCGGGGATATTCGGACTTGCCGCTTCAATGCAACGCGAATGATTTCGGGTAGCAGAAGGCCTCAATTAGTTAGCCAGCACCACGTAATGAGAAAACTCTTTTTCACAGTATTTGCATTTGAGTGCGATGTCTTTCTCGCGCTTTTTAACTGCAAAGCTGGATGAAACCGGCTCAGCGTGGCTGATGCAGTTGCTGTTCGGGCAAACCAGAACAGTGTCGATACGTTCTGGTAAATTCGGGCGAGATTTCCCCACCACTTCGTAATCGTCGATGCGGTTAACGGTCGCATCCGGTGCATACAGGGACAGCTGGTTCACCTGCTCGTCGGTCAGGAACGTGTTCTCGATTTTGATCAAATCCTTGCGACCCATTTCGCCGGATGGCAGGTTCAGACCGATGGTGATGCGTTGATCGGTTTCGGTCAGCTTGAACAGGGTCAGTAGCTTAAAGCCGATTTGCGCAGGGATATGGTCAATCACCGTGCCACGCTTGATGGCTTCTACCTGGAGTTTGTTATCGTGTGTCATTTTCCTGTTCCTCTACAGTGTTAATTCGCGATTCAAAACCAGTGCCAGCAGCGCCTGGCGAGCAAAAATACCGTTGCCAGCCTGCTGGAAATACCAGGCGTGCGGCGTCTTGTCCACGTCGGTGGCGATCTCGTCGATGCGCGGCAGCGGATGCAACACTTTCATGTTGTTGCGCGCGCCTTCAAGATCGCTGGCGCGCAGGACAAATTGCGCCTTCACGTTGGCATATTCGGACGGGTCCAGGCGCTCTTTCTGCACGCGAGTCATATACAGAATATCCACTTCACCCATCACCTCTTCGATGCTGGCGTGCTGGCTCCAGGTGATGCCTTTTTCATCGAGCATATCGAGAATGTACTGCGGCATCGCCAGCGCGGCCGGGGCGATGAAGTAGAAGCGGTTGCCGTTAAACTTCGCCAGCGCCTGTGCCAGCGAGTGGACGGTGCGGCCATATTTCAGATCGCCGACCATCGCGATATTCAGGTTCTCAAGCTGCCCCTGGGTTTCCTGAATGGTGAACAAATCCAGCAGGGTTTGCGTCGGGTGCTGATTCGCGCCGTCACCCGCATTCAGAATCGGAATGCCCCCGGAAAACTCTGTCGCCAGACGCGCTGCGCCTTCTTGCGGGTGGCGCATTACAATCGCGTCCACGTAAGTGCTGATAACCGAAATGGTGTCCGCCAGCGTTTCGCCTTTTTTGCCCAGCGACGTGTTGCTGCTGTCAGAGAAGCCCACGACGCTGGCACCCAGACGGTGCATGGAGGTTTCAAACGACAGACGGGTGCGCGTCGACGCCTCGAAGAAACAGCTGGCAATCACTTTATGCTTCAGCAACTCGGGCTGTGGGTTGGCCTTCAGTTTTGCCGCGGTATCGAGAACCAGTTCCAGCTCTTCGCGGCTGAGGTCATTGATGGAAATGATGTGTTTTTGATAAAGCGGATTCATGTTTATCTCCTGACGCCGGGCAAAAAAAAGCCCCTCAAATGAGGGGCTCTGGGAATAGGGGGAGCAACGGGAAGAAAAACGGCAGGCCAGCGTCTGTTTTCAGACGCGGTAAGACATGATGTCGAACACGCTTGAGCATGGCTTCCTCCCGGCAAATTGTCGGCGATTATACTCAGCTCGATGTTCTGATCAAGCGATTAATGCACACTTTACTCATCGCAAACGGTTCTATATGAATATTAATGCGTTCTGAGTAAATAATTAATTTGCTTGTGCACCAGCGGCGTGCGCTTCACCACGCGGGGCGCAACCCAGACGATACTGCTCCCGGCCACCACGCCTAAAATTTCCGGTAACTGGTGATAATCCAGAATTCGCGCCACGGCGCGGCCATATCCGGCCACCGTGTGGATAAGGATAAACTCGCTATTGTGCTCCACGCTCACCACCATTTCGGCGATCGAACGTGCCGCATCGGGAGCAGGGCGCAGCTGCGGATTCATGGAATAAATCTTTTGGCCTTTAGCATTGCGAATTTTTATGACGCCAAGCAACTTCAGCAGCCGGGAAACGCTCGACTGGCTGATGCTGTCAAACCCGCGCTCCTGCAAATCGCGGCGTATTTCTTCCTGGGAAAGGTAACTTTTTTCGCTGATCAGGCTCTGGCAAACCCTGAGCTGAAGCTGTTCTTTTGGGGAGTAATCTCCGTATTCCGTCATATCTAATCCCATTTGATGGCCAAAAATGTCCGGTGGCGCCGCACCGAACCGGGGTCCGGATAAGCGCAGCGCCATCCGGCAAATTACAACAACGCACCCAGGCTTAACGCCGCCATGATCACTACCGTCAGAATGCCGAGCAGTGGCGCAACCCATTTCAGGTAGCGCACGTAAGGTACGCGGGCGATGGCAAGGCCACCCATCACGACGGCAGACGTCGGCGTGACCAGATTGACGATGCCGGATGCGGACTGGTACGCGGTCACAACCAGGTCGCGGTTGACGTTAGCGAAATCGGCGAGCGGCGCCATGATCGGCATCGTCAGAACGGCCAGGCCGGAGGAAGAAGGCACAAGAAACGACAGTACGACTTCCAGCCAATACATCACGTTGATGAACGCCACCGATGACAATCCGGTGACCAGACCTTCAGCACTGTGCAAAATCGTGTGCGTAATCATGCCTTTATCCATAATGACTACGATACCGCGTGCGATGCCGATAATCAGCGCGACGCCCAGCAAATCCCGCGCCCCGTTGATAAATGTTGAGGTCAGCTCTTCCTCACTCATGCGGGCAATCAGACCAACAATAATCGCGCTGGCGAGGAACACGGCGGAAATCTCCGCCATCCACCACCCCAGCACTGCCACGCCGTAAATCATCACCGCGAAGGCGAGGGCGAAAATCACCAAAATCACTTTGCGCACTGGGGTGAATTCCAGCGACTGTTCGCTTTTGTTGCCCAGGAAATGGTTGCGGTTCTCTTCCAGTTTGTCGGCGACGATCGACAGGGACGGATCCTGGCGCACTCTACGAGCGTAGCGCATCACCCACGCCACGCAGATGAGCCAGCCGATCACCAGCAGCGCGACGCGCAAAGCGATTCCGTTGGTGAAAGGAATGCCCGCCGCGTTGGCGGCGATTACCGTGGCGAAGGGGTTGATGGTCGAGCCGAGCGTGCCGATGCCTGCGCCGAGCAAAATGGTGGAGGCGGCGACAACCGGATCGAAACGGGCCGCCAGCATCACCGGCACTAACAGCGTGTAGAACGGCAGCGACTCTTCGGCCATGCCGTAGATCGTCCCGCCCGCGGCGAACAGCGCCATCAGTATCGGGATCATCCACTCTTCATGCCCGCGTAACCGCGTGGTGACGCGTTCGATCCCTGCGTCAATCGCCCCGGTTTTGGTGACGATCCCCAGAAATCCGCCGATGATCAGGATAAACAGTGCCACGTCGATCGCGCCCGCCTGACCGGAAACCGGATCGTACAGCCCGGCAATCGGGGCCATCAGCACCGAAACGATCCCCTGCGGATGCGCCGCGACGTGCGCGTAGGTTCCGGCTACAGGGACTTCTTTGCCAAGCGCGGCGTTCATCGCCATCTGGTACTGACCGGCCGGAATAACCCAGCTCAGTGCGGCCACAACGGCAATAAGGAAAAAGAGAATGGTGTAAGCGGAAGGAAATTTGAACTTGCCCATGATGTTCTCCTTGCCCCGGCGCAACCTCAGGCCGCGCCGGGCGGTGATTAGTCGCCGAGTGTCGCCACCATGACCGCTTTAATGGTGTGCATGCGGTTTTCAGCTTCGTCGAAGACGATAGAGTTCGCGGATTCGAACACCTCTTCCGTCACCTCCAGCCCTTTCAGGCCGTAGGCCATTTCGATTTCGCGACCCATTTTGGTGTGCTCGTTATGGAAGGCCGGCAGGCAGTGCATGAACTTCACGTTCGGATTGCCGGTCGCTTTCAGTACCGCGGTGTTGATCTGATAGGGCTTCATCAGGCTGACGCGCTCAGCCCAGGCTTCTTTCGGCTCGCCCATCGACACCCAGACGTCGGTATAGAGGAAATCTGCGCCGTGAACGCCTTCATTGACGTCGTCGGTCAAGGTGATGCGCGCGCCAGTTTGTTTGGCGATAGTGCGGCACTGCTCAACCAGCCCGGCTTCTGGCCAGAACGATTTCGGCGCGACCAGACGGATATCCATGCCCATTTTTGCTGCGCCGACCATCAGCGAATTGCCCATGTTGTTGCGTGCGTCACCGAGGTACGCAAAGCTCAGCTCCGGCAGCGTTTTGCCTGGCGCGTGCTCCAGCATGGTCATCAGGTCGGCGAGGATTTGCGTCGGGTGGAACTCGTCGGTCAGCCCGTTCCAGACCGGTACGCCCGCGAATTCACCCAGCTCTTCGACAATTTGCTGGCCGTAGCCGCGATACTCGATGCCGTCGTACATCCGGCCCAGCACGCGGGCGGTGTCTTTCATCGACTCTTTATGCCCAATCTGCGAGCCGCTTGGGCCGAGATAGGTTACCTGTGCGCCCTGATCGAATGCGCCGACTTCAAATGCGCAGCGGGTGCGAGTGGAGGTTTTTTCGAAGATCAGCGCGATGTTTTTGCCCTTTAAGGTTTGCTTTTCGCGACCCGCTTTTTTTGCGGCTTTCAGTTCGATGGCGAGATCGATCAGGTACTGAATTTCTGCCGGGGTGTAGTCCAGCAGTTTAAGGAAATTGCGATTTTTCAGATTAATGGTCATGGGTGGATCCTTTTTAAATGTGTGCGGTTTGATGCCCTCACCCCGGCCCTCTCCCACAGGGAGAGGGAGAAAACGGCTTCTCTCACTGAGTGGGAGGTGAAAACGTCCTCACTCACACTGTCATGTAGACATAGGGAATTAATTCCCTCTCCCTGTGGGAGAGGGTTAGGGTGAGGGGAAAATGTGCCTCAGTGGCAAATCAACGTGCCTTTATCCCCGGCCAGAATTGCCGCGCCGTCGGCCAGCGCACCGATTCCGGCGATGCCTCTGCACGTCTCGACAAACTCACGACAGGCGGCGACTTTGGGCCCCATCGAACCGGCGTCGAAATGCATATTCCTGAGCACCTCCGGCGTGACCTGCGCCAGAGGGCGCTGTGTCGGTTTGCCCCAGTCGAGATACACCGCATCGGCGTCCGTCAGGATCAGCAGCGCATCGGCCTCAATCTGGCGAGCCAATAGCGCGGCGGAGAGATCTTTGTCGATCACCGCTTCGATGCCGTGGTAGCCGTTGGCATTTTCCACTACCGGTACGCCGCCACCGCCGTTACAAATCACCAGGTGATCGCGCGCAATCAGCGCCGTAATGGCCTCTTTTTCGACGATCCGTTTGGGCTGCGGAGAAGGCACTACGCGACGGAAGTACGTCCCGTCAGCCTTAAATTCCCAGCCTTTTTCAGCCCCTAACGCCCTGGCTTGTTCCTCGCTATACACCGGGCCGATGTATTTCGTCGGATTGCGAAAGGCAGGATCGGCGGGGTCAACTTCAACCTGGGTAAGCAGGACGCTCACTTCACGCTGCGGCAGGTTATTTTTGAGCGCTTGCTGGAGCATGTAGCCAATCATTCCCTGGCTTTCGGCCCCGAGAATGTCGAGCGGATAGGGCGCGACGTTGGTGTAGGCGCTGTTCTGTAAAGCCAGCAGCCCGACCTGCGGCCCGTTGCCGTGCACCAGCACCACGCGCCACTGTTCCGTCAGACCGGCAATGGTACGGGCGGCAAGCTCAATATTTTGGCGCTGGATATCGGCTTCGAGCGGCTCACCGCGTTTCAACAGTGCGTTGCCGCCTAATGCCACGACCAGAGTGGGTTTTCTTTCCATGCTGACTCCCTTAAATTCCGTCTCGTTCTAATGGACAGCTCATGCAGCGCGCGCCGCCGCGACCGCGTCCCAGCTCGTCGCCCGGGATTGGCAGCACGGTAATGCCCGCTTTGTCGTATTTTTCGTTGGTCCAGATGTTGCGCTCGTAGCCAATCACCACGCCGGGGCGGATGGTTAGCACGTTGTTAGCGTCGTTCCACTGTTCACGTTCGGCTTCAAACGCGTCGCCGCCGGTAGTGATCAGGCGTACCTGATTGATACCAAGGGCTTTTTCGATGGCGTGCAGCAGATTGGTTTCCTGCGTACGCAGCAGGCCGCCGCGCCCATCGGGCGTGAGGGTCCAGCACTGGGCGTCTTTGCGCACCACTTCCGGATAAACGGAGAATGTGTCGACATCAATGTGGGTCATGACGGTGTCGAGATGCATACAGGAGCGGTGTTTTGGCAGCTCAACGGCAATCACGCGTTCTGCCTGGCGATGCGTAAACAGGCTTTGCGCCAGGAATTCAACGCCCTGCGGCGTGGTTCGTTCCGACAGGCCAATTAATACCGCGCCGCGACCAATCACTAATACGTCGCCGCCTTCCAGGGTGGCGTGATCGTAATTAATATTTTCATCGCCGAAATACTTAATGAAATCGCCATCGGCGAAATCAGGATGCCAGCGATATATTGCGCGCAGGTTATTCGTTTCACGCTGGCGGGCCGGTTTTGCCATCGGGTTAATAGAAACGCCGTTATAAATCCAGCACGATGTATCGCGGGTAAATAAATGGTTTGGCAACGGCTTCATAATAAAATCATTAGCCGTGTGGGTATCGACAACCATATTTTTAATAAAGGCCGGAATTTCGCCGTAGGTCAATCCGCCGCTTAAACGACGCGCCAGTTCGCGATGCGGCATATCCGCCAGCCAGCCGCGAACGTCATTGGCAAAGGTGGGCCCGAGGCGATAATCAGAGATTTGGGTATCCAGCAGCCAGGCTTTGGCGTCTGCAATATCAAGCGTTTGGGTGAGCAAGTCGGTTAACAGCAGGACTTCCACACCCTGATCGCGCAGCGTGTTTGCGAAAATATCATGCTCTTCACCCGCTCGCTCAACGGATAATACGTCATCGAATAAGAGCTCCTGACAATTCGACGGCGTTAAGCGTTTCAGACTTAAATTTGGGCGATGCAGCATAACGCTACGCAATTGACCAATTTCAGAACCGACGTAATGCTTTTCCATGATTATTCCTTTAACTGTTTTTTCAGAATAAAAAGGGCTGTGCTATGAATCTGGGTTTATTTCATAGCCCTCTAAGCTCAATTGTTTTCACGGCTTATAGTAGGCGGCTTGAAATTATAGAATGTGATACTGCTCACGCCGGATCGGGTAATAAGAGGTTTGTTTTCTATTGCATGATTCGCATCAGATAATGATTAGTTAGTCATTATCTTAAGATGAATGGCTAAGCGTTATTAACACTCGTTATGTGTGTTTGTTATTATTTTGTTGGTTGTAGGAAATATCGAATATATTATATGTTGTTGATTTTATTTGGTTAATTTTATCGAGCGGAATAGGTATGCAAAAAGGCGCATTAACTATTACAAACTTAACGGGAATCACTAAATAATTATTTATTTTTAGAGCAAACTTTCAAAGTAGTAAAGTGTGAACTGGAAGTGGGTTTTAAGATTACATACTATTAATCAATGGATTAGAAGCTTACCGAAATGACGTCACGCTCATGTTATGCATAATCCCTGCATAAATGTGGGAAATGCATTAACAGCGGCTTAACACATTTCCCGATAAACATGCGCTGTCGCAAGGATGACGCAAAAAGGTGTGGTATGGCAGTGGGAATTCTCGTATAAAAGATTAAAATGAAACATTGTTTTATATTGAGGGTTAAATCATGATCGTGGGTAATATTCACAACTTACAGTCCTGGCTGCCGGAAGAGCTGCGTCAGGCTATTGAACACGTCAAAGCGCATGTCACCGACGCGACAACGCCAGGTAAGCATGATATCGACGGTAACAATCTGTTTTACCTGGTCTCTGAAGATATGACCCAGCCGTTTGCAGAGCGCCGTGCGGAGTATCACGCGCGTTATCTGGATATCCAGATCGTGTTGAAAGGTCAGGAAGGGATGACCTTCAGTACCCTGCCGCACGGTACGCCGGACACTGACTGGCTGGCAGATAAGGACATTGCCTTCCTGCCAGAAGGCGAGCAGGAAAAAACCGTCGTATTAAATGAAGGTGATTTTGTGGTGTTCTATCCAGGCGAAGTTCACAAGCCGCTGTGCGCCGTGGGTACGCCTGCGCAGGTGCGTAAAGTCGTCGTGAAGATGCTGGTAAAAAATTAAAGCAAAACGACAACCAAAGGTTGTCGTTTAAGTGTTAATCCCCTCTCCCTGTAGGAGAGGGAAAAGATGAAGGCAGACAACCGCAGAGGACTACTCTCCCAGCGTCGCAACCATAACGGCTTTGATGGTATGCATGCGGTTTTCCGCCTGATCAAAAACGATACTGGCTGCGGATTCGAACACGTCGTCCGTCACTTCCATGCCGCCATGCAGGTCGAACTCTTTTGCCATCTGCTTGCCGAGCGCGGTTTGATCGTCGTGGAATGCGGGCAGACAGTGCAGAAATTTCACGTTCGGATTATCCGTCAGCGCCATCATCTCGCTATTCACCTGATAGCCGCGCAGCAGCGCGATACGCTCCGCCCATTTCTCTTTTGGCTCGCCCATCGACACCCACACGTCGGTATAGATGAAATCTGAGCCTTTCACGCCCGCCGCGACATCTTCTGTTAGCGTGATTTTTCCGCCGTTCTGCAACGCCAGCGCGCTGCACTCCGCCACCAGACTCTCTTCCGGCCAGCAGGCTTTTGGTGCGACCAGACGCAGATCCAACCCCACCAGCGCCGCCGCCTCCAGCATCGAGTTGCCCATGTTGTTGCGCGCATCGCCCGCATACACCAGCGTCATCTCATTGAACGATTTACCCGGGAGATGCTCTTGCATGGTCAGCAGATCCGCCAGCAGCTGCGTGGGATGAAACTCGTTTGTCAGGCCATTCCACACCGGCACGCCCGCGAATTGCGCCAGCGTTTCGACAACGTCCTGACCGTGACCGCGATACTGAATACCGTCATACATGCGGCCAAGCACACGCGCAGTATCTTTAATTGATTCTTTATGCCCAATCTGGCTGCCGCTCGGCCCGAGATACGTGACGCGAGCGCCCTGGTCAAATGCGGCAACTTCGAAAGAGCATCGTGTGCGAGTTGAGTCTTTTTCGAAGATGAGCGCGATATTTTTGCCAGTAAGCTTTTGTACTTCCATGCCATTTTTTTTGTCGGCTTTAAGTTGGGCGGCAAGCGACAGCAGGGAATTGATTTGTGCAGGGGTAAAGTCGAGCAGTTTCAGGAAGTGTTTTTTATACAGTTCAGACATTTTATCCTCACATGGCAAAGGCCACTTATTGAATTAAAATTCACTTTATATGTATGAATATTCATTTGCAACCCTGTTTCACAAATCTTTCTTACATTAGGTGGAGGCAAACACATCCGTGTGTGAAAATAGAAGTATCTGCCGAACTTTAAAGAGGAACGAGCCATGGCAAACCCAGAACTGCTGGAAGAGCAACGCGAAGAGACGCGCCTGATCATTGAAGAGCTGCTGGAAGACGGCAGCGATCCGGACGCGCTGTACACCATCGAGCACCATTTCTCTGCAGATGACTTTGAATCGCTGGAGAAGCTGGCGGTAGAAGCGTTCAAAATGGGTTACGAAGTGACCGAGCCAGAAGAGCTGGAAGTGGAAGAGGGCGAAACCGTCATCTGCTGCGATATCCTGAGCGAAGGCGCGCTGAAAGCGGAACTTATCGACGCGCAGGTAGAACAGCTGATGGATCTGGCTGATAAATTCGAAGTGGAATACGACGGCTGGGGAACTTACTACGAAGATCCTAATGGTGAAGACGGCGACGACGAAGATGATGAAGATAGCATCGACGAAGACGACGACGGCGTACGTCACTAAGTGTTAATAGCGGCAGCTCCGGCTGCCGCATCAGGAACCACAATGGATTACCCGCAGATTCTCTCCCCTGTTCTGAACTTCCTCCAGTGTCCGACTCCGCAAGCGTGGATTGATAAAGCCCGCGATCCTGCCAATTTACCGCTGCTGCTTACTGACCACATGGTGTGCGAACTCAAGGCTGCGCAGACTGCGCTCCTGCTGGTGCGTAAATACGTCGCCGATAAAAGTGGTGCGGATGCGTTGCTCGACTGGCTCAAGCCCTACGAAGCGTTCACCTTCCGCGACGGGCCGGAACCTGATTTTGTTGCTCTGCATAAGCAGATTGGCAAAAGCGTGATGCCAAAAACCGACGACCCGTGGGGGCAGGCGCTTATCGACAGTATGGTTCTGTTAATAAAAGAAGAGCTGCATCATTTTTGGCAGGTGCGTGAGGCGATGCTGACGCGCAACATTCCCTACGTCAAAATCACGGCCAGCCGCTACGCCAAAGGCATGTTGAAAGAGGTGCGCACTCACGAACCGCTGACGCTTATCGATAAACTGATCTGCGGAGCGTATATAGAAGCACGCTCTTGCGAACGCTTCGCCGCGCTGGCGCCATGCCTGGATGACGACCTGCAAAAGTTTTATTTGTCGCTATTGCGCTCTGAGGCGCGTCATTATCAGGACTATCTGACACTTGCCCAACAGGTGAGCGACAACGATATCTCTTCACGGATACAGATTTTTGGCGAAATAGAAGCCACACTTATCTCGACACCGGACAACGAATTTCGCTTTCATAGCGGCGTGCCGGTGTAACCCGTCACTGCAAAAAGGATGCGAGATGAGAAGAACGTGGAAACCTATTGTTGCCGTCGCTGTACTGGCCGCCGCAGTGGCCTTCTGGGTCTATTACGACAAACAGCGTCTGCAGCACACCCCTGAATATCGCCTTGATGCCGCACTCAACAGCATGCCCGCGTGGCAAGTACTGAAAGAGCAGGACCCTGCTTTTCAGGAACGAATTCGCGCTCAGATCCTGGCGATGCAAAAAGAGGGCGATTCCGAGCAACATATTATCGACGTGATCCAACCGCAAATCCTGCGCCTGCAGATGTCGCGGCTGCAAAACGCGCCGGACGCCAACGTGGTGGATTACATGCGTGCGAATATGGAACAGACCGCTGCTATTCAGAAGGTGAGTGACGATGCCTGTTTCCGCTTTCTTTATCCTGATGTGAAAGGCGGCATCAATCCGCTACGGGTGCTGGATAAACCGATGATGCAGCGTCGTATGCAGGCCGACGCTGACATGATGCGCGCCGCGTATGGAAAGAATAAACATACCGTGACGCCGCAGGAGCGTGAAACGGCCGTTGCCGATGTGCGACCGATCATGAAAGCGCTGGCCGCGAAATACGGCGAGGATATCCAGCTGTTGCAGACCCCTGATAAAGCGGCGGGTAAAGAGAAGGTGTCGTGCGATATGGTGCAAGAGATGTGGGCGAAGGTGCTGAAACTGCCCGAGAGCCACGCCGCAGGCGTGATTCGGCTCGCGGTTTCGGAACTGGAATAGGCGTTACGCTGGTTTTTTCGACACTTAGCACAGGTTTAGCGCGCTGCCGCTTGCAAGGCGGCGCGTGACAGGTATAATCCACAACGTTTCCGCATCATCCCCTTCAGTGCCGAAGTGGCGAAATCGGTAGACGCAGTTGATTCAAAATCAACCGTAGAAATACGTGCCGGTTCGAGTCCGGCCTTCGGCACCATTAGTACTTCCAAGACCATCCGAGAAAGTCCAATTATCCCTTAAAAATCAATGCGTACAGCGATTTTTACGTCCTGAGTCGTCCGAGGTTGTCCGTTGAAATCCGGATGCCATTGGGGGCATAATTGGGGGCATCTTAACTTCGATTAGAAATGTGCCCCCAAATGAAGCTCAACGCCAGACAGGTCGAGACCGCAAAGCCAAAAGACAAAACCTATAAAATGGCCGATGGCGGCGGTTTGTATCTCGAGGTTTCGGCCAAGGGTTCTAAATACTGGCGTATGAAATACCGACGCCCCTCTGACAAAAAAGAAGATCGCCTAGCGTTTGGTGTTTGGCCTACTGTGACGCTTGCTCAGGCACGAGCAAAGCGTGATGAAGCTAAAAAGCTGTTAGTGCAGGGCATTGACCCAAAAGCCGAACAGAAGGAAGCTCAGGCCGAGAATTCGGGTGCATATACTTTCGAAACCATTGCTCGTGAATGGCATGCCAGTAACAAGCGCTGGAGCGAAGACCATCGATCGCGCGTTCTTCGCTATCTAGAGCTTTATATCTTTCCGTATATCGGTTCATCCGATATTCGCCAGCTCAAAACCAGCCACCTTTTATCTCCGATTAAAAAAGTTGATGCCAGTGGTAAGCATGACGTTGCTCAGCGCCTGCAACAGCGCGTCACGGCCATAATGCGTTACGCCGTACAGAACGATTACATCGACTCAAATCCAGCCAGTGATATGGCCGGTGCGCTATCGACAACCAAAGCGCGACATTATCCCGCTTTACCATCCAGCCGGTTCCCTGAGTTTCTTGCGCGTCTTGCTGCATATCGTGGCCGTGTAATGACGCGGATCGCGGTCGAGCTCTCTTTACTCACTTTTGTTCGTTCCAGTGAGTTACGTTTCGCGCGATGGGATGAGTTCGACTTCGATAAATCTCTCTGGCGCGTACCGGCAAAACGAGAAGAAATTAAAGGCGTGCGTTACTCGTACCGTGGCATGAAGATGAAAGAGGAGCATATCGTTCCGCTTAGTCGGCAAGCGATGATTTTGTTAGAGCAACTAAAGCAGATTAGTGGTGATAAAGAGTTACTTTTTCCGGGGGATCATGACGCAACAAAGGTTATGAGTGAAAACACAGTAAACAGCGCTTTACGTGCAATGGGTTATGACACGAAAACCGAAGTCTGCGGGCATGGTTTTAGGACGATGGCGCGTGGTGCATTGGGTGAGTCAGGGTTATGGAGTGACGATGCCATTGAACGACAGCTAAGCCATTCAGAGCGTAATAATGTGCGTGCGGCTTATATTCACACTTCAGAACATTTGGATGAACGTCGTTTGATGGTTCAGTGGTGGGCTGACTATCTAGGTGTAAATCAACACAACCATGTAACACCTTTCGATTTTGCGAAAGATTGCGTTGAAGGTCTGAGACATACAGCTCGAAAGTGATGTTAAACTGTGTTTATGTACATGTATGTTCATGGTAAAGTAGTTGAATTGAGTAATGATTTTCTATTAATTATATTGAATTTATTGAGGTTTTTATGATTAGGCCAATAGGTATCGATCTTTTTTCTGGTGCGGGTGGAATGTCCTTAGGCTTCGAAAAGGCAGGCTTCGATATTGCGGCATCTGTTGAAATAGATCCGATTCATTGTGCTACACATAAATATAATTTTCCTCTCTGTACAACTATTTGTGCTAGCGTCGAAAACTTATCTGGCAACGATATTAGAAAATTAGCTGGCTTAGATAAAAAAGAAATAGATGTTGTATTTGGCGGAGCACCTTGCCAAGGTTTTTCATTAATTGGTAAAAGGGCGTTAGATGACCCCAGAAACCAGCTCGTTTCACATTTTGTTAGATTGGTAAAGGAGTTATCTCCAAAGTATTGTGTTTTTGAAAATGTTAAAGGATTAACTATCGGAAAACATGCGAAATTTCTTAGTGAAATCATTGAGTCGTTAAATGATGCTGGTTATAACGTTCTCATGCCTTATAAAGTTTTGAATGCTTCTAAATTTGGTGTGCCTCAGAGCAGAGAAAGGTTATTTTTAATCGCCGCTAAGCGGGGGCAAGAATTACCTTTTTATCCACTGCCGACAGAGAATCAAGTTACGGTAGGGGACGCAATATCAGATCTTCCTGATGCTGACACATTTTCAGAGCTTAAAAAGCAAGATACTGTTCAAACTTCTTGGACAACGAAATCTAAATATGCTCGCATCCTTCGTGGACTTGAGAAAGATAAAAACGATTTTGGCTACGAGCGTGAGTTTAATAACAACTTATTAAGTTCAAGTTTAAGAACAGAGCATACTCAATTATCTCAAGATAGATTTATGTCAACCCCAAATGGTGAAACTGAGCCTGTAAGCAGGTTCAGAAAGCTTGATTTGAATGGTCTTTGCAATACTTTACGTGCTGGCACTGATAGTGCTCGTGGTGCATTTACGTCGCCTCGTCCAATTCATCCATCATTGCCACGAGTTATTACTGTTCGCGAAGCGGCCCGTTTACACTCATATCCGGATTGGTTTAGATTTCATAGCACAAAATGGCATGGATTTAGGCAATTAGGTAATAGTGTTCCTCCATTTTTGGCTCGGGCTGTTGCTTCGGTAATTATTGAAAAATTGAATGTAACTCCAAAAAAACCAAAGAATGTTCTAAAGCTTGGTGATGAATGGTTGTTAACGGTTGATATGAAAACAGCTGCGAAATTCTTTGAAGTTCCAGTTGATACCATAGCCCAAAGAACGCGGAAAGAAAAAAAGGAAGAAGTCAATGAGCAAGAGTAATAATTACCTCGCCATCATTGAGAAAATATTTTTCTCCCATTATCAAGAAGGGATGCGTGAGTTTGAGTTCAATAGGACTGAAATCGCAACCACGGCCGCCGAATTGGGGATTGATAGCCCCAAGAATGTTGGCGATGTAATTTATTCTGTAAGGTATAGAATTGATCTTCCTGAAAAAATTTCCAATACAGCTGATGTTGGCTACGAATGGATAATTAGCGGAGTTAAGAGGGCTAGTTATAAATTTCATCAGGTTAAGATGAACAGAGTAGTACCAAGGGATGATCTTGTTACGATAAAAATCCCCGATGCCACACCTGAGATTATAGAGCGTTATGCTTTAAACGATGAGCAAGCTTTGTTGGCAAAAGTGCGTTACAACAGACTAATTGATACATTTCTTGGTATTACTGCATCTTCGCTTCAAAACCATTTAAGAACTACTGTCAAAGATGTAGGTCAAATAGAAATTGATGAGATATATGTTGCGGTAGATAAATATGGAAGGCAATTCGTTATACCTGTCCAAGCTAAAGGGGGAAACGATAAGCACGCCGTAGTTCAGACTAAGCAGGATATTTTATGTTGCGCTGAGAAATTCCCTCAATTAATTTGCAAAGCAGTTTCAGCTCAGTTTATGGCTAATAATAAAATCGCAATGTTTGAGTTAGTCGTACAGGATGATGAAGTCAAGATTGTTGATGAGAAACATTATTTGCTAGTTTCTGCTTCCAGCATAACTGATGGTGATATTGTCCAATATAGCCAGCTAGCAAAACCATAGTCTTTTGGCCTTGGGACGCTATGCACCTAACGGCAACCATAAATGCCGTCGTCTGACGGCATTATACTCGCGCCATCAGACGCTCTACTCGACTCCCGCTTCAAAGACCTCGATATAGACCCGCTTTCATTGAATTATCGTCTTATTACACTTTAATAGTGCAGAATATTAAATTACTAACGCCGTCAGCGCGCAATGCTCTCCCCGCCACGCCTGCCCGCTTAAGGAGCCGCTTTCAATGCAGGTGCAAGAGCAGCCTCAGACCGCACCAGAGCTGACGCTGGCGGAGGAGGCCGGGACGTGAAAACGCATGCAAAACCATGCACCTTACGCATGCATGGCTTAATTCGGGAAAAATGGCGGGATTTACGGGGATTTTTTGACGGGCTACTGCGCGGCCAGTTCTGCGCGTTTATTCACGTAATTCTGGTTTTGTGCGGGTGTATATTTTTCACGATTATCATCCCGCGAAGCCGCGTCAGGCCTGAATCCGATGGCCGTTAAAATGTCATTATCCTGCGCGGAATAATTAATTTTTTCACCGGCTGCCAGCCAAACCGACAGCGCTTCACGCAGGTAATCGACGGAGTGCTGCATCGCGCAGTGTCTGACGGCGGGATTCTGGCTGTTATAGCCCATTAATTCAGGCGCAAGCGCGGCGGCCAGCTCTGCGCCGTGCGCCTGCATAAAATCATTCAGCCGGTCACGGATACTGATGCGCTGCACACTCTCATGTGCGCGAATATAACGACCGGCCGCCTGATTAATTTCCCATTTTTTCAGGTCGATAATATCGCGCAGGGTTTGCAGACTCCGGTTGCGGCTGTCATCACCGGTGGCGATGAGTTCCCGGTATTCCTGTTCGGTGTCGGCCAGCTCCTGTTTGCGGGTCAGCCAGGCGGTTTTAGTGTTCTGACAGACTTCAAAGGCCTGCTCCAGCGTTAAGGGGGTCATCAGGTGTCTCCGTATGGGTTACAGGCGTTTTTTCCGGGGTTTAATGGCCTGAGTGCAGATTAAATGGTCATCTTTTTCTGTCGTGGCCGAGGGCGGCTGAATCACTTTGTCGACTGACTCCACCGTTCTGAACGTGGCGGAGCACAGGACGTTGGTGCACTGGTAATAAATCTGCTTGATCGTCCCGGACAGATAGCGGCTGGTACGGGTGTGCGCCGGGCACTGACAGAACGGGCAATGCATCACTCCAGCAGTCCCCGCGCTTTCAGGTCAGCTTCACGCTCACGCAGTTTGTTAAAGAAGGCCTGACGCTGGCCGTTGGTCACTGCTACGCCGTAATCCATATGGGGCAGCGTCTCAGCCGACAGCCCGGTTTTAAACAGCACCGGCTCATCCGCCAGACGGATATGACAGTCATTCACTGCACGCTTGAGCCACGCCTGCACCTCCTGCATGACGGCTTTATCCGGTTCGACATAACCCTGAATCCCAACGGTGTTTGCGAGCGGGTTCCCCAACGCCAGCATTTTCAGTTTCATCGCCCGGACAAGGGCCCCACACGTATCACGCAGCGCGTTATCCAGCTCTTTTCCGGCGTACTCGCTCAGCACATTGTGATGCGCCTGACGGTACTTTCTGGCCGTGATGTCACAGGAGGCTTTCAGGCGGTCGCTGTCATAGGCCAGCACCTCAGCCAGTCTGTCGCATTCCTGCACCAGCTCGCGGGAGGCCACGCGTGCCAGATGCTGTTGTTTCAGCTCATCCGTCAGCACTGCCCCACCGGCACGGAATGCCCTGCGCCATACGCTGGCATCGCTGCCGTTTTCCTTTTCAATCTCAGCTTTCTGTTCGGCGGTTCGGGCAATGGCCGTGGTGGTGTCATCCATCTGACGGGCGCTCTCAAGATGTGCTGCTCTTGCAGCGTCCAGTTGTCGGAATGCGGGTGTCAGGTAATCAGGGATAGCGGTGGTGGTCATGGTGTGTTTCCTCAGACGTGTCAGGTTGAGGAGATTCTGCCGCGCACCACACAACAACTCGACTCATTGCAGTTGTGGCAGGAATGGCACAGACGGGACTTTCAAAAGCAGGCTGGCCAGAGAAAGGTTGCAGGAAATCCCTCTCTCTGTTTGTTTTTTTTACTATTAACTATTCACCACTGTTCACCTTTAATAAAAATATAAGTAATACAGTATGTTAAAGGGTGAACAGTTGAGGGTCTGACTGTTCACCGTCTGTTCACCACTGTTCACCCTGAGCATTTATCGACCACTGACTGAGTTTCAGCTGGTTAGATTCATTCGGAATAAAAGTGTATATATATATTTCATTTTTAACTTATCGACTTTGCCAACAATGGCCAATAAAGGCCAATAACGGCCAATATAGGCCAGCAGTGTTCACGGTATAAAATTCAGTCAGTTGTGTGGTGGGCTGATATGAAAAGACTTGTTGCCCTGAGAGAAAATATTCACAAAATAGAGCGCTACCCGAGGCCGGACGGACACGACCGGCACTGTATGGACTTTATGAGGTAGCCCGATGCACACCGCTTTTTCTTCCCCGTCTTCTGCGCCTGTCGCCCCGCCAATGCCGTTTTCTGACACCGTTCAGGAGCGCTTTATCCGCCTGCCAGAAGTGATGCACCTGTGCGGCCTGTCCCGTTCGACAATTTATGACCTCATCAGCCGGGAGGCTTTCCCGAAACAAATCTCACTGGGCGGTAAAAACGTGGCGTGGGCGCAGTCAGAAATTACCGCATGGATGGCCGAGCGGATCGCCGACCGTAACCGGGGCTGTGACGCATGATGATGGCCGTTCTTCTGAAAGCCCCTTTTTCTGGCTTGCTTCCGTTCGCCATTTCCAGGTATAGTTTTCCCGCTGTCGCAAAATCGACAGCCGGGCGTGGAAACCCGAGTAATCTAACGGCGACACCAGACGCGCCACGCGTCTTTTTTTGTGTCTATGCCCTCGTGCACCTGTTACTTGCGCAATGGTTTCATGACCTTTGCAGCTATCGAGTAATGGTGGCTCAGGCGGGGCCGACTTCGGTCGGGCCGGTATCCGTTAGAGCCGGTATTTCCACCCCCGTCTGGGCTACCACCACTGAGCGTGGAAACTCCGGTGGTAGCATAACCTGCTATCTAACGGAGGCAGCCCTCATGGCTACTACCCTCACCCTGTCACATCCGCAATTTGTCTTTGTGTTTGCCGCTGTTCGTCGCGCAGACCGTAAACCCCGTATCTGTATGCTTCGCACCGTAGCCGGTGACGAACACGCCGCACGTCTTTCCCTCGTGCGTGATTACGTCCTCTCGTTTGCTGGCCGTCTGCCGGTTGCGGAGGTGCACGCATGAAACACACCACCCTCAGCATCAAAGAACTCGAATGCCTTGAGCACCTGCGTAACGTCGGTCACTTTGTCAGCGCGATGATGCAGGAGCAGGACTGCACCACCCTCCGCCGTGACCCCGCGCAGCAGTCGCAGCTTAACTCCGTGATTTACCTGATGACCGCCCAGCTCGACGGCGTGGTCGACCGCTGCAATAAGCGCTGGCTGGCCGGGGAGGGTAGCGTATGAAAAAGCCGTTACCGCCGCTATTACGCGCCGCCCTGTATCGCCGCGCTGTGGCTTGCGCCTGGCTGACCCTGTGCGAACGTCAGCACCGCTACCCGTTGCTCACCCTCGATGCACTGGAAAGCGCTATTGCCGCCGAGCTGGAAGGGTTTTATCTGCGCCAGCACGGCGAGGAAAAAGGCCGTCAGATTGCCTGTGCGCTGCTGGAAGATTTAATGGAAGCCGGTCCACTGAAAGCCGCGCCGTCGCTGTCCTTTCTCGGGATGGCCGTCATGGATGAACTCTGCGCCCGTCATATCGCCGCGCCAGTTGTGCACTGAGGGAGAAAATAACGATGAAAATGAACGTAACCGAAACCGTAAAACTGGCCTGCGGCCACTGGCCGCGCATTCTCCCGGCGCTGGGTGTGAAAGTGAGTAAAAACCGGCATCAGGCCTGCCCGGTATGCGGCGGCTCTGACCGCTTCCGCTTCGATGATAAAGAGGGACGCGGGACGTGGTTCTGCAACCAGTGCGGCGCGGGTGACGGACTTAAGCTGGTCGAAAAGGTGTTCGGCGTGTCGTCCTCCGAGGCCGCCGGGAAGGTGAGCGCCCTGACCGGCAACCTGCCGCCGGTTGTCCCGGAGTTTATTGCCGCCGCTGAGGCCGAAACCGATGCCAGCCGGAAAGCCGCCGCGACGCTTGCGGCCTCGCTGATGGACAAAGCACGCACAACCACCGGCAACGCCTACCTGACCCGCAAGGGTTTTCCTGCGCGCGAATGCCTGACGCTGACCACCACGCACAAAACCGGCGGCGTGACCTACCGCGCCGGTGATGTGGTCGTGCCGCTGCAGAACGATACCGGCGCGCTGGTTAACGTTCAGCTTATTAATGCTGACGGCCTCAAACGCACCCTGAAAGGCGGAGCGGTAAAAGGGGCGTATCACCTTATCGAAGGGAAAAAAGAAGCGGGAAAACGGCTGTGGATAGCGGAGGGCTATGCGACCGCGCTCACAGTGCATCACCTGACCGGCGAAACCGTCATGGTGGCGCTGTCGTCCGTGAACCTTCTTTCTCTGGCGAGCCTTGCACGAAGTCAGCACCCGGCCTGTCAGATTGTGCTCGCCGCCGACCGTGACCTCAGCGGGAACGGCCAGACCAAGGCCGCAGCGGCCGCACAGGCCTGTGAGGGCACGGTTGCCCTCCCGCCGGTGTTCGGTGACTGGAATGATGCGTTTATGCAGCAGGGCGAGGACGCCACGCGCAAAGCGATTTACAGTGCCATACGGCCAGCGGTGCAAAGCCCGTTCGACACCATGAGCGAGGCGGAGTTTACCGCCATGAGTACCAGTGAAAAGGCGATGCGGGTGCATGAGCATTACGGCGAAGCGCTGGCGGTGGATGCGAACGGCCAGCTCCTGTCCCGGTATGAAGCCGGGACGTGGAAAATTATCCCGCCGTCGGACTTTGCACGCGATGTGGCCGGGCTCTTCCAGCGCCTGCGCGCCCCGTTCTCATCGGGGAGAATTGCCTCGGTGGTCGATACCCTGAAACTGATTATTCCGCAGCAGGCCGCCCCGGCGCGTCGTCTGATTGGTTTTCGTAACGGTGTGCTCGATACCCTCACCGGCGTATTCAGTCCGCACAGCAAATCGCACTGGCTGCGTACCCTGTGCGACGTGGACTTTACCCCGCCGGTGGAGGGCGAAACGCTGGAAACCCACGCGCCGAATTTCTGGCGCTGGCTCGACAGGGCGGCCAGCGGGAACGCTGAAAAGCGCGATGTCATTCTGGCTGCGCTTTTTATGGTGCTGGCGAACCGCTACGACTGGCAGCTCTTTCTCGAAGTCACCGGACCCGGCGGGAGCGGAAAAAGTATTCTGGCCGAAATTGCGACCCTGCTCGCCGGGGAGGATAACGCCACGTCAGCGACCATCGAGACGCTGGAATCACCCCGCGAGCGCGCGGCGCTGATTGGCTTCTCGCTGATACGTCTGCCAGACCAGGAGAAATGGAGCGGGGACGGCGCAGGACTTAAGGCCATCACCGGCGGCGATGCCGTGTCAGTCGACCCGAAATACCGCGACGCCTATTCGGCCTATATCCCGGCGGTGATTCTGGCCGTGAACAATAACCCGATGCGCTTCACCGACCGCAGCGGTGGCGTGTCCCGTCGCCGGGTCATCATTCACTTCCCTGAGCAAATCGCCCCGGAGGAGCGCGACCCGCAGCTCAGGGATAAAATCGCACGCGAGCTGGCTGTCATTGTGCGCCAGCTTATGCAGCAGTTCAGCGACCCGATGACGGCACGTGCATTGCTCCAGTCACAGCAGAACTCTGATGAGGCACTCAGCATCAAGCGCGACGCTGACCCGACTTTTGATTTTTGCGGCTATCTTGAGGCGCTGCCGCAGACGAACGGGATGTTTATGGGGAATGCCAACATTATCCCGCGACAGCCCCGTAACTATCTTTATCACGCGTATCTGGTCTATATGGAGGCCAACGGTTACAAGCACGTGCTGAGTCTGAAAATGTTCGGGCTGGGGCTGCCGATGATGCTCAAAGAGTACGGGCTTAACTATGACAAGCGGCATACCAAGCAGGGGACACAGACCAACCTGACACTCAGGGAGGACAGCAACGGCGACTGGCTGCCGAAGTGCGATGGATCCGCAGCGACATAACCTACCTCAGACCGGCAACCGCCGGTCTTTTTATGCCTGACTGTCCCGCGAGGTGAACAATCGACTGTTCACCCTTCACCATCTGTTCACCACTTAACACCATGAAATTACTGTATAAAAATAGAAGGTGAACAGAGTGAACAGTAAAACCTAAAAAAACTTTTTACCCCCCCCTCTTCGCCTGACCCGGCTCACCCTGAGCGCGCAAAAATCACAAAGGTGAAGAGTCGACTGTTCACTCTTCACCAACTCATCACCACTTAACATAATGATTTAAATTGAAAAATCATCGAGGTGAACAGTGTGAACAGTTAAATGCAAAAAAAGATTTTATGGTACTTTGCCCCGGTTAGGTTCCGAGTGACGGATCCTAACCGAAAGAAGCTTTCAGATTTATTTAGTGAGTCATATCAGATAGCTAAGGTGAAGAGGGGGCAAAAAATGGTTGGGGGCACAAATGGGGGCATATGTCATCATGTGTATTATTTATCTATTATTTTTCATTATGTTACGCGATTATTTGAGTCCGGCCTTCGCACTCACCCTCTAAACACCTCCCGCCGATGCCAATCCACAAACCCCTCTTCCGGGTAATTCCCTTTCACTATTGGTAGCGCAATCTGTGTCCCGGCAAAATCCCAGAAAAGCCGCTCAACAATCCCGCCGCCATTTACCGCCTCAGACACTAACACCTGCATATTTTCATCTAGCCCAATCGAACCCTTATCAAACGCCTTATGGTGAATTGCGCATAGCGCCAGCCCGTTTGAGATCTCACACGGACCGCCATACTGTTTCCATTTGATATGTGCCGCTTCAAGTGCGACGGAGGCATTGTCATGTCGCATATTAAACCCGCAGATTGCACATTCGTAGTTGTAGGCGCGAAGCACCTGCTGACGGAACAACGGATGGCGAACTTTGCGAATCTGCTGAATATCAAAATCCATTTCCTCAGCGATCTCTTCCTGAATACTTTCAGGAAAATGAGCTTCCAGAATTTGCTGGGCCAGTGAGCCGATGAGGTATTTGTTTTTCGTCAGCAGCGCGTAATGCTCTTCATCAAATCCGCCAGCGACGTTGTATTCGACCAACTCTCGCGTCGGCGGTTGCTTGCTTCCCGCAGTTGAACAGTGTTCATCATTTTGAAGTTCCCAGAAGCCATCACCCTTAAGACGCCAGAAGGGCATATCAGGCCGGTACTGGGTACGCTGTGGACCAAAACGTTCCAGAAGACTATGCAGCTGATCGCGCACTTCTGTCCCGTAGTTAAACAGGCGAGCGTGGCCGCGTTGATAGTTTGCAAGAACATAAAGAAGCAATAATGGTTTATGCGGCGCACGTTGTTCACCCTTGCGCCAGATGGTGATGTTGGCAATTGCCTGTTCTAGATTTTTGCTGGACGTCATCGCGTTATATAAGAAGCTAAATAATTGCGATGATGCTCGCGAAACTCCATCCAATCAACCTACTGGTTTCTCACAACGAATAAAAAAAGAACCCAATGACGCCTTCTTCCCTCCATTGATTTATCCGCTTTTTGCAACCTTTGCAGATAGCACCCCGATGAAATCCATAACCTGCTTTTGCATGTGCAATGGCGGTTTGCTGACTTTACGCACCCGTTTCTTTAACTCGGTTTCTTCGAGATCTGCGAGTTGCCAGCAATCTGCTCGTCGATCCTGCCGATCGGCATGTCGCGCTTTCTCTTCACTCGGGAAAACGTGCTGAGATTTTCCCCTGCTGGCGGAGCGCCACGCAAAAATTTCCCCCATCGGGTGATGGGGGAGGCGTTTACTTCTTACCGTTAGGCTTGAGCAGTTCACCCGGCTTAAGCTTGAACAACTCATCGTCACGGGTGGAGTAGCGAACCGTCCCGTCCGACATCCGATAAGCGCCTTCGGTGAATCCCGCACCGTTCAGGAACGGCGCAACCGCGTCCGATTTATTGTTGAAAGCCGCTTCCAGCGCAAGCAGTGCGTAAGGCGCAATATGGTCGATGTTGGCAAACTCAGCCTGCGGATCGTCCACGAAGAAGCCGTTCACGCGCTGGGTGTTGAGGATATTTTGTCCCACGCGATCAGCCAGCGTCAGATACGCCTTTTGCCCCGTCGCCTGCCACAGGTCGATCAGCGCAAAAATGGCATAGGGCTCGTGGTTATCCGTCTGCATGTTCAGCGCGAGTTTTGCACCGCCGGGCTCACCGATATCGCCAAGATTCTGGCCTTTGGCGATGCCGCGTGCTACGCGCCAGATGGCGTGATCAGGTTCGAGCGTCCAGGCGCGGGCGTAGGAAAGCAGGAATTCATTGCCCGCAGGATAGGCTTTCAGCGTTGTGCCTTTTTTGCCGTAGTAGCCGTCCCGTTTTAAGACGTAGCCAGAGAGATCCGTTCCATTGGCCAACATCGGACGGAAGGTATTGGTCGGCTCGTCATAGGCGTAGGTGGCGAAGGCTTTCAGGCCATCCAGCGTCCATTTTTTGAGATCGTTACCGTCGTTGCCCAGTTGTTTTGCCAGCGCCAGCTGCATCAGCGCGTTTTCGGAATAGAGTGTGCTGGTCCTGCCTTTCAGCAGCATATTGCCTTCCAGTGCGTCGGGGCCCAGCTCCGGACCAAACTGACGCTGGGCGCGATCGCCATACTTTGAGTGGGTATCGCTGTCATCGAGGGTGTCGGCGCGCTTGAGCGCCTGCGTAAACTGGTAAACCCCCAGCCCGGTTTTTTTATCGCGCGGCAGTACGTACTGCTCGGCAAGGCGCGTCGACCAGGTCAGCGCGCCCGCGTCACGATCGTACTGATAGAGTAGCGAAGCGGAGTAGATAAGATCGTTCCCGGCGTTGAGGAAGCTCAGTCCCTTAGTGGCAAAAAATGGTGGCTGTTGCTCAAAGTCGCTTTGCCACAGCGATCCCATCGCTTTGCCGTACTCACCATGGCGGCTGGTTTCCAGTGTTTTCCAGTCGTAAACGTGCGCATTCCAGAAGGCTTTGATAAATCGTGCGGTGGCTTTGTCATTCACAGCAAACATCAGATCGTAATAGGGATAGGCATTCTTGAGCTCGTGAACCCTCTCCTTTTCGCTGGGGCCCTGTGGTTCAAGGGTTTTCAGGTCGATAAAACGATGCCCGCCCCACAGCAGCAGGCCGCTCGGATCTTGATAGTGGTCGAAGTAATAACGGACATTCGCTTCGGCCCGCTGTTTATATTTCGCCTCGCCGGTCAGATGAGTTAATCCCACCAGGACGCGCATCAAGTTCTGTTGGGCGGAGAAGTTGGACAGCACCGCCGCTTTGCCGTCCGGGAAGATCCACTCCATCTGTTTGCCAGTGCGCGGATCTACGCCGTCTGCCAGCAGCGGCGAGTTATGTCCGTATCGATCGCCAGCCTTATCGAGAACCGTGTCCGCGAACAGCTTAACGCTGCTCAAACGCTCACTGCCCTGTGCGAGAGCGGAAAACGAGAAGACACTCAGAATACCCACCGTCAGCGCTATTTTTGAAATCGTCATTATTGTCCCCATAATAAAATAAGGGTTTAAAGAAACCCTTATTTATTGACTCCAGATTATTACACGTTCATCAGAATGAATATTTCACACCAACGCGGTAACGCGTTTGTCTTTCATCCGTGACTTTACTGCCGGACACATTCCCAACCGCCATATACGGGGACCAGTTTTTATCAAACTTATAGGTGAGTTTAAAATCATGCGTCCAATCATAATTTTCGCTGTCAGCTAACACCACGCCCGCTGAGTTCGCTTTTTTATAATCAATTTCGTAGTCGAGCTGGTAATCCTTCAGGAATTTCCACGACAGCACGCTCGTTAAGTTATAACCGTTTTCTGACGTGTCTTTTGCGGTGCCAATATTGCCGGAGTTACGTTTATAGTAAGGACGATAACGCAATGAGGCGCTGACGTCATCGGTCAGGTTAGCTTTACCGCGCAGGTATGGGCGGTAATTATTCGATGACGAGCTGGTATCCAGCGAGAAACCCGGCTCAATCTGGAAGGTATTATTAATTTTATATACGTAACTTGCTACCACTTCGGTGCCATTGCTGACGGTTTCATCAAAGGCTTTATCTTTATCCTGAGAACCTTTCCATTTTCCTTCAAGGGATAAGCCAAAGCCATTGGCAAAGCGGTGAGACATTAACAGCCTGTCTTTATGACTATTACCGGCGCTGTCGTTCATTTCATGACGATAATCAAAGGTGACTGCGTGTGCCGCAATACTCATAAAAGGGACGGTAAATAATAACAATGAGCGCAACATAGAGATCCTCTATTTTTATTTTCCAAAGGTATAAGATATTCTCTGCCACTAAGCAGTTGGGTCGATAAAAGTAATAATTAAAATGGGCGTGTGGTGCCGGGTGCCTCCCGGTGAATTGAGCGCCGATTTCTCAATTCGTCCATAAAAACGAAATACATTGAGGGTTCCCTCATGTCAGCATGACCCCTCCGCTTAGGGGGATTCACCACACATAATTCTGTTATTCCCTGGTGTTGATGTTTTTAGTAAAGGCTGCGATTTTGTGGAATTAACTTTTACACAAAATGAAATGGTGTTTTGAGATCGAGATCTGAATCTTAATAAGAGGCGTTGGATTATTTAAGGTCATGCTTATAAAGATAATCTTAATAATTATTTTATGTTTTAAAACAATAAGATATGGGTTTTTTGTTGGATTTTGCTATTATTTATAATACCGAGTTTAAGATATATCGGCAGTGTGTGGTAAATTTATTCCTGGATAAATGGCAACACACCGATGGAAAAATACCGTAAACTTATCGGCATAAATTACCGTGAAAGACACATCGAGCGTTTAGCAGGGAGTGAAGTTAAACAAACGTTAAACGAATTGGCGGAATAATAAAAAAGTGTCGTGACCTCTGGAGCCTCAAAATGACTATCTATGGAAAAGATCATTTATTCATTTATGGAGTAGAGAAAGTACTGAAGCAACTGCGTCGGGAGCAGCACGTAGGACCAAACGGCGATCCCCCCTGTGTGTATGTCACGTCGGGAATGGATATTCAGGAAATGTATTCTCTGTTCTTCACCACCCCGCCGGATCACTGTTCTATATTTATCACCTCCGAGCGGTACTTTGATTCACTTAACCGCCTGTTTCCGGGGCTCATGAAGCTATGCCTGTCAGAAAAGCTGACGGTTGAAGAACTGCGTCAGGCGCTGAGGGTGATGAGCCTGCTGTCGGCGCAGAATCAAAGTTCAGGCTATCTGCCTGATACCTTTAAATTTACCAACGCTGAACAGCAGATCATGAGATTGATTCTGCGCGGACATTCACTCGATGATATCGCGCGGATCCGCGGCGTGAGCCCTACTACCGTGAGCGTTCAGCGCAATGGCTTGATGAAGCGCACGGGAACGAAAAGCCTGATCGAGCTCTGTTCGCTTTATACCGCGATACGTTCCCATTAACTGCGCCTGACGAAAAGCGCTAAAACACCGGCACGCCCAGCCCCAGCTTCACTTCACGCAGTGTCTGCTGGGTGATGTCGTGCGCGCGCTCGCTGCTTTTTTTTAGCAGTGACATCAGCGTTCCTTTATCCTGAATATAGGTCGCGCGTCGCTCGCGCATGGGCGCAATCAGCTCCTGCAGGCACACTTCCAGCTCATTTTTACATGTTCTGTCGCCCAGTCCGCCCTGCTGATAATGCGCTTTCATCGCGGCCACTTTGGCTTTGTCCGGGTGAAACGCGTCGAGATAAGTGAACACCACGTTTCCGTCAATTTGCCCCGGATCGCTGACCTTTAAGTGCTTCGGATCGGTATACATGGCGCTCACCGCGCGGTGAATGGTCTCTTCGCTGGCGGAAAGGAGCAGCGTGTTGCCGAGTGATTTCGACATTTTGGCGCTGCCGTCGATACCCGGCAGACGGCTGGTGTCGCTCAGCATGGCTTTGCAGTGGCGCAGCACGGGCGCGGGCAGCAGGCTATTCATCTTATGGACGATTTCATTGGTTTGCTCGATCATCGGCAACTGGTCGTCACCAACGGGCACCACTTCGGCCTTGAACGCGCTGATATCTGCCGCCTGGCTGATGGGATACACCAGAAAACCGACCGGCAGCGAGCGGGCGAAACCTTTCTGCGCGATCTCGTTTTTCACCGTCGGGTTACGCTCCACGCGGGCGACGGTGACAATGTTCATGTACAGCGCGGTCAGCTCGGCGAGCGCGGGCAGGGCGGATTGCAGGCAGATCGTGGTGAGTGTGGGATCGATGCCCGCCGCCAGATAATCAGCCAGCACTTCAGGAATGTTGTCGCGGATTTTTTGCGGATTGCTGCCGTTATCGGTCAGGCCCTGCAGGTCGGCGACCAGAACATACTGCTGATAGTCGTGTTGCAGTGCCACGCGCTGGCGCAGCGAGCCCACAAAATGGCCGAGATGCAAAGGGCCGGTGGGACGATCGCCGGTCAGAATAGTGGTTTTGGTGTGCATAAATGACTCCTTCATTTTTAAAAGCCGAAAGGAGTCTTTAGAAACGCAAAAACCGCCTTTCGGCGGCTATTGGAAATGGGAAAAACACATTTAGGCCGCCTTTAAGAAGGCAGCCACCAGCGGTTGATTGGATTGACGCTGAAATATGTATTCATCAAATTACCGTACCATGGCTGAGCGCAGGGGTAAAGCGGCGCTCAGAGGTCCCAAATCATCTCATGCTGCGCCATCGACGCTGGCAGATATCCACTTCCAGTGAAAAGAGGCGCGAGACAACCTGGCACCGCAACGGGGGTAAAAAGACCTGAATAGCGTGCATTAAGTTCCTGGAGCATTCGCCGCGCATTGCCCTGGCCTCGCATCGCCGGCTCAACAAACAGAAAGCGCAGCTGCGGGGCAGGGGTCTGCGTGGTGATAGCGGCCCAGGTTCCGGCGTTGTCCGTCAAAACCTTGCCGGGAAGAACGGTCAGCATCTGGGGGTCAAGCAGCCAGGGCGTGGGCTCAGCCGGAGCGCGAAACACCGCGCGCAGCAGCGCGTCGGGCGGGGTGGAAAAGAGTTCTGCCACGGGCGCGTTTTGCGTTTCGGCACTTTTAAAACCCTTTAAGCCCTGCGTGATGCGAAAACCCAACGACTGATACAGCGCAACGGCAGCGGTGTTTTCCGCAATCACTTCCAGGTAAAATCGTTCAACACCGCGCGTTTTTAGTTTCTCAAACAGAGGTGCGAGCATGGGTTTTGCCAGCCCCTTCCCGCGAAATGCAGGGCTAATCGCAAATGCCGCCAGCCGCGCAGCGTTGGCGCGACGCGTAATAATGGCGATTGCTGCCGGTTCGCCATCCACTGTCCATACGCAGGAATCCTCCACGCTCATTCCTTCTGCCCGAAAGCGCAGCGCAAACGCGTCTGGCGTGAGCGATACCGGCACAAAATAGTCCTCGAAGCAGCGCTCAAGAATGTCGGTAAGTTCTGCAAAACTGAAGTGAAGCGCGCTAACGGCGGTCAGTCCCATGGCGATTGTCCCTGCGTGACAGATGGACAGTCAGTGTAGCGGATTACTCGCCAACCAGCTCGATCCGGTTGCCGTCCGGGTCCGCAATCACCGCTTCATAATAGCCATCACCGGTCATGCGCGGGGCGCTTAACAACGTGCCGCTCTGACGGGCGTTTTCCGCCATCCGATCGACGTCCGCTTTGCCACCGACGTTGATGGCAATATGCGCCCAGCCGACAAATTCCGCAGCCGACGGCGCGTCAGCAAGTTCCGGTAATGCCATCAGCTCAATCGTAGGGCCGTCACTTAGCGTAATAAAATGCGATTCAAACCCAGGGCGGTTTTTGCTGACGTAACGTTCATTACTCTGGCCGGCAAAAACCGTTTCCCAGAACTTAACCTGTGTGTCCAGATGGCGGGTCCAGAGTGCGACGTGTGCAATGTTCATATTTGTCCTCGTTGTCTGCTGTTAACCGTTGAGTAGCGATCGACCTGTCTGGCGGGCAGCTCTTCCTGCGCTACTTTCTCGCGCGATCGTTCTGCCTGAATGGGCTGAAACCAGAAACCCTCATTGGGCTTGCTGGCGACAATTTGCGGAGGCTGATGAGTCAGTTTCATACGGAAACTCCCTGGATTGACAGGCCGGGCGTCATGCAACATTATGCGCATTGATGCTCGATTTGGATTTTAACAGGATTTATTATGCTCGATTATGCTGCTTTTCCGGAACAACGGCAAGATCGGATCCGCGCGATCCTTCAGGAGAACGGCAGAGTGGTATGCGCCGAACTGGCGACGCAAATGAGGGTGTCGGAACATACGATTCGCCGTGATTTACATGAACTTAGTAAAGAAGGTATTTGCAAAAAAGTCTACGGCGGCGCGGTGCTCCAGCTGCCGGATGCCGGCAATTTCTTTAGTCGTGAGCAGAAAAATAGTGCAATAAAAGACACAATCGCGCAAAAAGCTGCAACATTTATCAAGCCGGGGAGTTGTATTTTTATCGACACCGGCACGACCAATCTCGCGCTGGCGAAGGCGATTCCTGCCGATCTTAGCGTGACGATCGTGACCAATTCTCCGGCGATTGCGGCGGAACTGCTGCGTCATCCGCAGTGCGACGTGATCATGACCGGCGGACAGATCCAGCGTGCGTCGGGCGGAACGGTGTGCGCGACGGCGGCGAGCCAGATCCAGGGCATTATTTTTGATCAGGCCTTTATTGGCGGCTGCGCGATGGATCCGGAAACGGGTCTGACCGGCTTTGATTTTGCTGACTGTGAGTTCAAGAAAATGGTTATTGCACAGAGCAGTCAGACGCTGGTGGCGCTGACGACGGATAAAATCCCCGGCGTGGCGCGCTTTGTGGTGGCGAAAAGCAGCGATATCGATGTGCTGATCGTCGAAGCGAGTATGAATAAAGCGGTTTTAGACGCGTTTGCGACTCAGGATGTTCGCATTGTGTGCGCCTGAGGACTTTGACAGGCAAAACAGGCTACACTCTGATTTTGAGCGCTAAGAGCCGAGGATAAGAACAATGCACTACTCACAGAAAGATCGCGATAACACGGATAAAGCAGAAGGCAAAAACGGCGCGGGCGCTTTGCAGCAAAAGCTGCTTGAGTCACGCTCGATTATTATTTCCGGCGAAATTGACCAGACGCTGGCGGAAAAAGTGATCACCCAGATGATCCTGCTGCAAAGCGTCAGCAACGATCCGATCAAGCTCTATATCAACAGCCAGGGCGGCCACGTTGAAGCGGGCGACACCATCCACGACTTCATCAAATTTATTCGTCCGGATGTGCACGTCATCGGTACTGGCTGGGTCGCGAGCGCGGGGATCACTATCTTCCTGGCGGCGAAAAAAGAGCATCGTTACGCGCTGCCGAATACCCGCTTTATGATCCACCAGCCGCTGGGCGGCGTGCGCGGTCAGGCGACGGATATTGAAATCGAAGCGCGCGAAATCATCCGCATGCTGGAGCGTGTGAACAAACTGATTTCTGACGCGACCGGACAGCCGCTGGAAAAAGTGAAAAAAGACACCGACCGTAACTTCTGGATGTCCCCTGCGGAGGCGCTGGACTACGGCATCGTGGGCAAAATCATCACACATTATGATGATTTAAAGCTGGATTAATCGCTCCCGTTAGCGCCCACAGTTCGGGCGCTAACGCACCTCAAACACCACGGCCATCCAGTTCGTTCTGGTATTTTCCGGAAAGGCTGGATAAGGATCGAGCGGTGTACATGCCCCCGCCCAAATATAGACATCCTCGTCGATGCGATACCAGTGCGCATTGCCTTCCACCGCATCACCCACGACCGCTCCCTGAACACCCACCTGACTCCCGGCGAGCAGCTCACGCGCGACAGGCGAGAAAATCGACGGACTTTCTTTGCGCGCATACACGCTCATCAGGGTTTGCACGTTGCCGGTGACTGGCAGTTCGGTGAAGGGGCGCATATCTGACCTCATCAAAACACTCTCTTATTAATTAACGATATAAGTCGCAGTGAATCAGGCGCTCACGATAAAGAATGAAACTGTCAAGGTGTGTCATGCGAATGGCTGAAGATGCGCTTTTCGCGGCCACTTGACCCACGACAAGGCAGCCCAACGTCGGCTCTTTCATAATTGCGCCTGTCTCTCATCTCACTGGTGCTTTCCATGGCGTATCAACTGAATCTCAACTGGCCAGAATTCCTCGAAAAATACTGGCAAAAACAACCCGTTGTGCTGAAAAATGCCTTCCCGAATTTTATCGATCCGATCACGCCAGATGAGCTGGCAGGGCTGGCGATGGAGCCTGAGGTGGATAGCCGTCTGGTGACCCATTTCAACAATCAATGGCAGGCCAGCAACGGCCCGTTCGAGCATTTCGATGGCCTCGGTGAAACCGGCTGGTCGCTGCTGGCGCAGGCGGTGAATCACTGGCATATGCCGTCCGCCGAGCTGGTGCGTCCGTTCCGCGTACTGCCAGACTGGCGTCTTGACGATCTGATGATCTCTTATTCCGTGCCGGGCGGCGGCGTGGGTCCGCATATCGATCAATACGATGTGTTTATCATTCAGGGGATGGGTAGCCGTCGCTGGCGCGTGGGTGACAAGCTGCCGATGCGTCAGTTCTGCCCGCATCCGGCATTGCTGCACGTCGATCCTTTCACGCCGATCGTTGATGAAGATTTGGAACCGGGCGATATTCTGTATATTCCACCAGGATTCCCGCACGACGGCTTTAGCCATGAAACTGCGCTGAACTATTCCGTTGGTTTCCGTGGGCCGAACGGTCGCGATCTGATCAGCAGCTTTGCGGATTACGCGCTGGAAAACGATCTGGGCGGCGAGCACTACAGCGATCCGGATCTGACCTGTCGCGCGCATCCTGGCCGCATTGAACAGTACGAACTCGATCGCCTGCGCAGCATGATGATCGAGATGATCAGCCAGCCGGACGATTTCAAAAAATGGTTCGGGAGCTTTGTCTCTACGCCGCGCCACGAGCTGGATATCGCTGCGGCGGAACCGGCATATGAGCCAGAAGAGGTGCTGGACGCGTTGATGGGCGGTGAAACGCTGAGCCGTCTGAGCGGCCTGCGCGTGCTGAACATCGGAGACAGCTTCTTTATCAACAGCGAACAGCTCGAAACTGTGGATGCGAAAGCCGCCGATGTGCTGTGCCGTTACACCGAGTTTGGCCAGGCTGAACTGGGCGATGCACTGCAAAATCCGGCGTTTATCGACGAACTGACCACTCTGATTAACCAGGGTTACTGGTATTTCGACGAGTAAGCCGCTCCGCTAAATAGGCGACGGCGTAGCCTTTGCGCCGTCGCAATGATAAGGTTTCTCCGTCTCCCGTTTACGCAAACATCACTATGAATCTTGCCTCGCCGTCATATCCGTCAAATAAGCGCCTGTTTTGCGTGGAAGACTTTATCGGTTTTGGCGAGCGCTACGGCATTGATTATCACTTTCCGCGCCTCAACGATGTGGCTAGCCAAAACAGCCCGGTGCTGCATGGCGACGTCGAAGAGATGACTCTTTCCTCCGGTATTTCGTTAACCCATTCTGATGTGCGCGTGCTTCAGCCCTATGAAACCACCTCCCGCCACAGCAGCCCGCTGTATATGTTGGTGGTGCTGGAAGGGTGCGTCACGTTGATGCTGAACGGCGAAGAATATCAGGTGCGATCCGGGATGGCGTTCAGTTCGTGTTTAAGCGAGCAGGAGGTAATGAGCGCACGCCACGACGCCGATAGCACATTGAAAACGCTCTCTTTTGGCGTCTATCCAAACGATGCCCAGCGCGAGAGTTTGCTGGAATCGCTGCTTCAGGAATGGCAGTGTCTGCATGCGCCGACGTTTGTCTGGCAGGTGCCGGGATTTGTGCTGACGGGTATTCAGCATGCGCAGCAGCATGGTTTAAGTGCGCTATCGCGCAAGCTGCTGCTGGAAGGGCTGATGTATCAGTTGCTCGGTCACGGCTTGCATCAGCGTCAGCAGCAGGTGAGTTGTCGCGCAATGCCGATGGCCGGCGAACGCGCGCGTCTGGAACATATCCGGCAGATGCTGGAACAGTCACCGGAACAGGAGTTCACGCTTGCACATCTGGCGGCTCAGGCGGCGATGAGCCCGAGCAGCCTGCGCAGTAAATTCCGCCAGGCGTATGGCTGCACAGTATTTGACTATCTGCGTGACTGCCGTCTTGAACTGGCGCGCCGTTATCTGCTTGAAGGCCACAGCGTTCAGCAGGCGGCGTGGATGTCTGGCTATCAGCACGCCACCAATTTCTCTACCGCGTTTCGCCGTCGCTACGGCATCTCCCCCGGTGATTTCCGCCAGCGCGGCTAACGCACTTTTCCCTTTCGCGCGAATGCATCGCGTGCGGTTTGTCATTGCGCATACGTAACCTGGCGGTGCGCATAGCTGTTTGCGATCTCAAAAAGGTAATAATTCTTATTAACAATTAGAAATGCCTTTGGAGATTTTCATGTTCGCTCATTCACGGCTGGCCTTGCTGATAGGGTGCGTTACCGGGAGCGTTGCGTTCCCTTTGCTGGCGCAGGATGCTCAAAAAACCGAAACCGTTGTGGTCACTTCGCAAATGCAAAGTGGCGCGACCAAACTCGAAACGCCGGATATCGAAACGCCGCAGGCGGTGTCGATTGTCACGCGCGAACAGTTTGAAGAGCAGGGCGCGACCAGCGTGCGTCAGGCGGTGAGCTACACGCCGGGCGTTTACAGCAATCAGATTGGCGCGTCGAATCGTTTTGATTACATCGTACTGCGCGGGTTTTCCGACGGTAGCCTCGATAACATCTATCTCGACGGCCTAAAAATGATGGGTGACACCAACTCCCACAGCTCGCTGGTGGTTGACCCCTGGTTCCTGGAAAATATTGAAGTGGTGCGCGGTCCGGCCTCGGTGCTGTATGGCCGTTCATCGCCGGGCGGCATTGTCGCGCTCACCTCACGCAAACCGTCGTTCGATCCGGGCGGTGAGATCAAACTGTTCGCCGGCAATAACGACCAGCGCGGCGCGATGTTCGACGTTACCGGCCCGCTGGACGATAACGACCGCGTGGCAGTGCGCCTGAGCGGCATGACGCGTTATGCCGATTCGCAGTTCGATCCGTTGAAAGAAGAACGCTACGCGCTGATGCCAAGCCTCACCTGGCGCATCACCGATAACACTCGTCTCGATCTGATGGCCTATCTGCACCGCGATCCTGAAGGCGGCAGCCACTCCGGTTTACCGTATGACGGTACGGTTGTTTCCCATAACGGCAAGAAAATTTCCAATACGTTCTTTGAAGGCGAGGACGATTACGACAAATACGATCGCCGCGAGAACATGGTGGGCTACAACATTGAACACATGTTCGATAACGGCTGGTCTGTGCGTCAGAAACTGCGTTATCTGCACACCAAAGTTGAGCTGAATCAGGTGTATGCCGCAGGCTGGCTGAATGACACTGAGCTTAACCGTGGTTATTCCGGTTCCGACGAGAAAATGAATGCCATCACGCTGGATAATCAGGTCGACGGCAGCTTTGATACCTGGGCGGTCAATCACCGCGTGCTGATCGGCATGGATTATCAGGATCGTAGCAACAATACCACCGGCTACTACGGTGGCTTCCCGGCAATTGATGCGTTCCATCCGGTGTACGGCGCGAAGCCAGACTACATCACGATGTACGGCCAGGAAAAACATAAGCTGCGTCAGACCGGCTATTACCTGCAGGATCAGATGTCCATCGATCGCTGGCGTTTGACGCTCGGCGGGCGTTATGACCAGGTGAGCGTCTCGAATATTGATAAGCTGAATAATACCCGCAGCGATCTGGATAAGAATAACTTCAGCAGCCGTGCGGCGTTGTTATACCTCTTTGATAATGGCGTTGCGCCGTACATCAGCTATTCCACCGCGTTTACGCCGACCAGTTTTGCCGATGAGAATGGCCAAATTCTGGATCCAATGAAAGGCAAGCAGTGGGAAGCGGGCGTGAAATATGAGCCGGAAGGAATGAACAGTCAGTTCAGCGCATCCGTCTTCCGCATCAACCAGAAAAATATCGCCACGAAAGAGGAGCCGACCGATCCGTATCGTTCTATCGGCGAAATCGAATCTGAAGGCGTAGAACTTGAGGCAGTTGGCCAGCTTACTGACAGCCTTCGCATGCAGGCGGCGTATACCTACACCGATATTCGTTACAAGAAAAGCAGCCCAGAGGAAGAGGGTAAACGCGCGGTTTACGCCCCACGCAATATGGCAAGCGCGTGGCTGAGCTACGATGTCAAAACCGGTCCGCTGGATGGCCTGACGATCGGTTCCGGCGTGCGTTACGTGAACGGTGTGACCAGCGATCGCCAAAACACCCATACGTTGCCGTCTTATACGCTGGTGGATATGGCGGTGGGCTACGATTTGTCGAAGGTTGGGCTGACGGGTGTGAGCGCGCAGCTTAACGTCAATAACCTGACCGACAAAAGCTACGTGGCGGCGTGTAACTCGCTCTCATATTGCTACTTTGGTGCCGAGCGCAGCATTGTCGGCAGCGTGTCGTGGAAGTTCTGATTTGTTAGCTGTTGCCCGGTGGCGTTGCGTCTGCCGGGCCTCAGAGCTGGGTTCCTGCCCTTTACAGGCTGAGGAGATGGTTGCACATTGTACTCACTCTCCATTTAGGGAGAGGGCTGGGGTGAGGGGGAGCATGTTGCTCAGGAGGTTATTCCGTTCACTTCCAGACACGTTCTTCTCTGTGGTTCCTGAAACGGTGAACGTGTTAAGGGGGCTATCGCCGCCCCCTTAACAATCCCGGCTCCCGGCAAGAAAATCGCCGCTACGCGGTACTTTCGTCTTATTCCCTTCGGCTTTCGGGTCGGTCGCGATCCTGCATCCATGCAGGTCACGCCCTCTCCGCGCATCCCTGCGCGTCGCCCCGGCCTTTGGTCAACGACTCAACGATTTACAGCCGGACCATAGCATCGCTGTAATTTTTCTATGTTAAATGAGCCATTTCCATTGCTTCAGAATGAAGATTACTGCGGCCTCCAGCGCTACGGTTGAGGTATCAGGCCACATCTTTACTCCTCCATCGCAATGTGTATCGCCTCGCCCATTTTCTTCAGCGCCTCGCGGTTTTTCTCGTTTGCCGGCAGAGCAACGTTGATGCGCAGGCAGTTGCGATATTTACCTGAGGCGGAGAACAGCGATCCCGCGGCGGCCTGTATTTTCAGCGCGCACAGCTGTTTGCTGACGCAGACCATATCCACCTGTTCCGGTAATTCCACCCACAGTAAAAAACTCCCTTGTGGGCGCGTCACGCAGATCTCCGCCGGAAAATACTGGCGCACCCAACAGGTGAATGTTTCCATATTTTGCTGATAAATCTGGCGCATACGCCGCACATGACGATGGTAGTGCCCATCGCGAATAAACGCGGCGACCGCCATTTGCGTCGCCGGAACGTTAAACCCGCCCGCCGCATATTTCATGTGCATCACCCGGTCATAATAGCGGCCGGGCACAATCCAGCCCACGCGCAGCCCAGGCGCAACAGTTTTGGTAAACGAGCTGCACAGGATCACGCGGCCGTCGATATCGAAAGAGTGAATCGTGCGCGGACGCGGATATTCCGCCGCCAGCTCGCCATAGATATCGTCTTCGACAATCACGATATCGTGGCGCTGCGCCAGTGCCAGAACCTGCCGTTTGCGCGCTTCCGGCATGATAAAACCGAGCGGATTGTTGCAGTTAGGCACCAGAATCACCGCTTTAATCGGCCACTGCTCCAGCGCCAGTTCCAGGGCTTCAATGCTGATCCCGGTTTGCGGATCGGTCGGGATTTCAATGGCTTTGATATCAAACCCGCGTAGCATCTGCATGGTGCCGTGGAATGACGGCGACTCCACCGCCACGATATCGCCCGGCTTACAGACAGAAAGCAGCGCGATCGACAGCGCACCGTGACAGCCGTTAGTGATAACAATTTCATCCGCCGAAACGGTCGAACCGCCGTCGAGCATCAGGCGTGCGATTTGCTCGCGTAGCTCTTGGCGTCCTTCCAGCATGTCGTAGCTCAGCATTTCGCAGGGATTATGTTGTGCAATCCGGCTCATCTCGCGCCACAGGGGTTTCAGGCTCGGCTGGGTAAGGTCCGGCGAACCGCCGCCAAAAGAGATCATCTCGCGATCGCCACGTGCATCCAGCAGCATCATCACTTCATCCCACTGGGTTACATCGACTGGGCGTTGTACCGGGCGCGTCATGGCGGGCACGGGGGGCTGGGCTTTGCGTTGTGAGACAAAATAGCCTGATCGCGGCTGCGGAGTAATGAGCTGGAGATTTTCCAGAATCTGATAGGCCTGCTGAATGGTACTGATACTGACGCCGTGTTCCTGGCTCAATGCGCGCACCGATGGCAAACGCTCGCCGTTACGATACAGCCCTTGTTCAATACGTTCCGCCAGGAGATTGGCCAGATGTTGGTAGCGCGTCATGCTGTATCCTTTGTTTTTGCCATACAGATTATCAAACCAGTACAGATGGCCGCAGAAAACGGCATTCAGATACTGTTTTAGCGGATCTGTATGTTAAAGAAAAGTTGTTTTTGAATCTGTATTGCAGGCGAGTATTTCGTTGATGATAAGGCCTCTGGCAACGAGAGGAAATCATCATGGAATTTAACGAAAATCGTTCAGCTCGCCCGTTTATTGGCTTCGTTTTAATCTGGCGGGCATTTAAAAAATGGCGTCATCGCGAACAAACGCGGCGTATTTTGCGGGCAATGAGTGACGAACAGCTGCGGGATGTCGGATTAACCCGTTATGACGCGTGAAGAGTCGAAACGGCATTTATCTGCACGGTGGCAGATAAATGCCTGAATATTATTCTGCAGGTGTTTTGCTGGTGTTATCCGCAATGCGGCGCAGATATTCGTTATTTTTAAATGCCACCATAATTAATTCAAACATCACGCGACAGCCAATCAGGCTGAAGATCATGCCGAAAAAACCGGTGAACAGATGTTCGGTAAACATGGAGTACAGGCCGCCAATCAGAATAAACAGCATGGCGATCCAGTAGAAAAAGACTAATACGCGCGGTGTGAGCAGGTAATCAAATCCCAGGATTGATTTCATTTTATTGTCCTTATAATAAAGTCGATATCGACAAAAGAGCGCAGAGTATAAAGAGATGTACGGTCTCGCACACCTACAAATATTTCCCGGGTAGATGCGTTCATCCTAACAGGCGCAATGTTTCAGCCAACGGTTTGCGTAAAAGGATTAACGCTTCTTCATAGCTGCGCACATTGTTATAGCCCATCACCAGGCCATAACGTTTACCGGAGCTGCGATACCATTCGGATAACGCATTGACCTGAAGCTGATGCTGCTGCCAGATACGCGCGACTTCGCGATCGTCACTGCTTTTGGTCAAAAAGGCGACAATGTGCATGCCGCCATCGTTTTGTTCAGTGAAAAACCGATCGCCGTACACGTCATGGAGCGCGGCGATCATCCAGTCGCGCCGCTGCTGATACAGCGCGCGCATCTTTTTAAGGTGGCGGAAAAAGTGCCCATCGCCGAGAAAAGCCGCGAGGATCTTTTGCGTCAACACCGGCTGACCGCTGGTGACGATATCCGCGCAATCGGTAAACGCCGCGACCGTGCTGACGGGCATTACCACGTAGCCCATGCGCAATGATGGCATCACGGTTTTGCTAAACGTCCCCATAAAAATCACCCGATCGTGGCGATCCAGACTTTTCAATGATGGCAGCACCTTGCGGGTGTAGTGGAATTCGCCGTCGTAATCATCCTCTATAATCCACGCGTCATTCTGACTCGCCCAGTCGAGCAACTGCTGCTTGCGCGGAAGCGAAAGGGTGACCGCCAGCGGACTTTGGTGCGAAGGCGTGACAATGGCAAACCGTGCGTCGCGATGGTGGCGCAGCAGATAATCAGTATCCATTCCAGAACGATCTACCGGCACGGTGTGCAGGCGGGGAACGAGACGTTTAAGCAGTTGCTGACCCATAAAATAGCCCGGATCTTCAAACACCACCTTATCGCTACGGCTGGCAAGCGTATCCAGAATCAGACGCAGACTGCCGCTGTAACCGCTGGTTATCAGCACTTGCTCAGCCGTACAGGATAAACCCCGCGAAATATTCAGGTAGCTGGCAATCGCCTGACGCAGCGGATACCAGCCCATGACGGGCGGGCTGAGCATCTCTTCCTGGCGCATCGAGCGCGTCGCCTGACCTGCCAGCAGCAGCCATTTCTTATACGGAAAACAGTCCAGCGCCGGAATGCCGGGACGCAGAAAACCGGTGCGTTCACGCTGGCTTATCAGTGATTCGGGCAGTTTTCCGGTTGTTTGATCAAGAGGGGCGTTCTGGCTGGCAGGGAGATTAAGATCCGGATTGACCCGCGTCCCGCGCGCGCCCTGACTCACCAGATAGCCTTCACCAATTAAAATGGCGTAGGCCGTTTCGACCGTTTTACGCGCGACTTTTAGCTCTTCGGCCAGCACGCGAATGGCAGGCACTTTATCGCCAGGCTTCAGCACGCCACGCGCAATGTTGTCGCGATAGCGGGTGTAAATATCGTGATAGCCTGATTTCATGTCCTACCTATTTTTATGGATTTTGTATCTTTTTACTATGCCATTAACGGCGTAAATTTGCTCCATCGCATGACACATGCCGCACAAAAAAAGAGGAAAGACCATGAGCACTCGCGTCAATCACCACAAAGCCACTCCCGCACTTGCTAAAGCGCTGTCCGACCTGAGCATGGCGATCGGCAAAACGTCCATCGATCCCGCGCTCAAGCACCTGATCGACATCCGCGTTTCCCAGCTCAACGGCTGTACTTTCTGTCTGGATATGCACAGTAAAGAGGCGAAAATTGCCGGTGAACGTGAATTGCGTCTTTATCACCTGACGGTCTGGCGCGAATCGCCGCTGTTCAGCGCCCGTGAAAAAGCCGCGCTGGCGTTCACCGAAGCGCTGACGCAAATTACCCCGGAAGGGGTGAGCGATGAGTTATACCGGAGCGTGTCAGAGCATTTCTCGGATACTGAGATTTCCGAGCTGAACTTTGCCATCGTGGCGATCAACGCCTGGAACCGTTTGGGCATCACTTCGCGCATGGAGCCGGGCGCGATGGATGTGGCGTATGGACTGAATAAAGCGAATCTGGAATAAGTCGGTATTATGTAAATCTTGTCCGCACAATTAGTGATAATCGCCCTTTCCTCATAGAGAGGGCGAACCGCGCCCACCTCTCTCGCCTCTTTCACAATTCCTGCTCTTTCGCCCTTCGTTTCTTGATACTTACCCTGATAACTATTATCTTGTCCGCGAGTGATGAGAGGATTTCCCATGAGCGAAGAAGATCTGTTCTGCCGCAGGCCGATGGGTATGCGGATGGCCATGATTGTGCGTCAGTGGCGCGCGGTGATTGACGACGCCATTCTCGATACGGGGTTAACTCAGTCGAGCTGGACGGTGATGATGCAGCTTGAGCAGTTGGGGGAAAACGTCTCGGTGAGCGAGCTGGCGGAAGTGCAGGGTATCGAACTGCCGCCGCTGATGCGCACGCTTACACAGCTGGAAAAGCAGGGCTATCTGCTGCGCACCACATCGCCTTATGACAAGCGCATCCGGCTGCTGACACTCACGCCGGAAGGCAAAGCGGTGCTGAAAACCCTCACGCGTGTGATTGAGGAATTTCAGACTCGCGTATCGCAAAATATTGCGCCTGAACATCTCGACATTTTCAGCGCAACATTAAATCAAATCGCCTGCAATTTGCGGACAATCCGCGAAGAAGATAACAAGATCTAAAAATGACTCCTGAACAAAAGTTTGCCCGTTGGGTAAGGGTGAGTATTGCCTCTTTCCTGCTGATGTTTGTCTACTTTATCGTTGCCGATATCTGGATCCCGCTGACGCCGGACTCCACCGTGATGCGCGTGGTGACGCCGGTTTCTGCGCGCGTTTCTGGCTACGTGGCGGCGGTCCATGTTCACAATAACAGTCAGGTGAAAAGGGGCGATGTGCTCTTTGAACTCGATCCCACGCCGTTTCGCAATAAAGTCGAAGCCGCACAAATCGCGCTTGAGCAGGCGCGGCTCGCTAACCAACAGCTGGATGCCCAGATTGTCGCCGCCCAGGCGAGCTTGAAAACCGCGCAGCTCACCGCGCGTAACGATAAAGTCACGTTTGAGCGTTATCAAAAACTGAGCGCCCTGCAAAACGTGTCGCAGGCGGATCTGGATAACGTTCGCACCGCCTGGCAGAGCAGCGAGCAGTCGGTCGCGAATCTGGACGCCAACATCCATAACCTGCGCATTGAGCGCGGCGAGCGGGATGAAAAGCGTAACGTGACGCTGCAAAAATACCGCAATGCGCTGGAAGAGGCCGAGCTGAATCTGAGCTGGACGAAAGTCTACGCCCAGGCCGATGGCACGGTGAGTAACGTTCAGCTAAGTCCCGGCTTTTACGCGTCGTCCGGCTCCGCCGCGCTGGCGCTGGTGAACAATCAGACCGATATCGTGGCCGATTTTCGCGAGAAAAGTTTACGTCATACGCATCAGGGGACCGACGCCGCCGTGGTATTTGATGCGTTCCCGGGCCGCGTTTTCCGCGCACATGTTTCCAGCAGCGATGCCGGGATCCTGGCGGGGCAGGAGGCGGTAAACGGCGAGCTGTCTGCGCCGGAAACCTCTAATCGCTGGGTACGCGACGCGCAGCGTATGCGCATTCACATCGCGCTGGACGAAGCGCTGCCAAAACATCTGCCGACCGGCGCTCGCGCTACCGTGCAGCTGTATAACAGCGAAGGGCCGTTCGCACGCTTCTTCTCGGGGCTGCAAATTCATCTCGTCAGCCTGCTGCATTATGTTTATTGATCATGTCTATTAACACTCTTGCGCGGGTGTTTACCCCGCACGGCAATATTGTCTATACGGCCAATGATTTTCGCCAGACGTTGCGCATCGTTTTTGCTGGCATGATTGCCCTGAGCATTTCGAGCTTTTACAACACCACCTACGGCGTGTTTTTCGTGGTATATCCGATCATGCTGCTGTCGCTAGTGCCGGTGTTTAATCGTCATGTCGCAAAACAATTTGTTTTCAGCGCGTCGATAAACTGTATCGAAATGGTGATTATCATCGGCTATTTGTCGCAATGGCCGGTAATCATGACGCTTGTGGTATTTGCTCTGTACGTCATGCGTTTTCGCTTTATGAGCCAGGGGCCGCTGTTTCTGTTTGGCTCGATGGGCGTGGTGTGTCAGAGCGTGATGCTGAACTTTATGAGTTATCCCAGCACCAACTGGCACACCTTGTTGTTTTCAAATATCGAAGCCAGCGTGATGGCGGTGTGTCTGAGCGCGCTGATGCACTATTTGCTGCCGGACGTTGAGCCGCGCAAGCCGCCGCCACTGATCGAGAAAAACGCCGCCCGCGTGCGCCACGAATCCTTGCTTTCCGGAACGGTCGCCACGCTAATTTTCGTCGTTTTTCAGATAAGCGATCTAAGTGATTCCCTGTCGGCGCTGATGGCAGGTGTGTTGATTTTATTCCCAATGCACTATCGCGGCGCGGTGATGAGCTCGCTCTGGCGCGTAGTCGGCGTGGTGCTGGGCTGCTTGTACATTCTGGTGATGCAGCTGCTGCTCTACGATCACACCAGCCATATGGTGCTCATGATGCCGCTGATCGGCCTTGGGCTGGCATTTGGCGCGCGTCTGCACGTGATGGAAAAAGTCGGCGCTGGCGTGGGATTTGCCAGTATCACCACCATCGGCATTATGTTTGGTCAGAATATGCATCCGGATGGCGATCTGGTGTTTAGCGATTTGTACCGCATCGTGTCCGTCACCGTGGCGCTGGTGGCCACGTTGACGCTGGTGTTCCTGGTGCATCTGATTCTGAACTGTTTTGAACCGACGCGTTACGTTATCGAGCCACCAAAAGACGCGTAGTGCGACAGCACGGCGGGCAGCTGTGACAGCAAGAACAGAATCAGGCCGATGGTGCCGCCCACCAGCGTGCCGTTGACGCGGATAAACTGCAGGTCTTTACCGATATTCAGCTCAATCTGGCGCGACATATCTTTGGCATCCCAGCTTTTTACGGTGTCGCTGATGTGGCGCGTCAGGAACGTCGCAAAATCCGGCGCCACGCGATGCGCGGCCTGCTCCAGATGCTCGTTCAGCGAGGCGCGCAGGCTGGCGTCAGCGACCAGCGTTTCGCCAAACCACTTTCCGGCGTTAGCGATACGCTGCTTCACGCGGGAGTCATCGCTTTGCATATCGGCTTTCAGCCAGGCACGCAGATCGGCCCACATCTCGCCCAGATAACGGTTAAACGCCTCGTCATTTTTCAGATAGTGTTTGATGTTCTCGCCTTTGGCCGCCATTTCCGGATCGTTCTTCAGGTTGTCGATAAGTTTCAGCGTGGCGCGGTCAAACGCCTGGCGGATCTGATGGGTGCGGTCATGGCTGATATCGTCAAGAATCGAATTGACCGCGTCCGATACCAGCTCGGCGCTCTGATCGCCCAGCCACTCGGTTGGCAGCATTTTCGACTTGCGCGGATGTTCCGTCTTCAGCCAGTGGACGATTTGCGTGGCAATAAATTCGCGTGAACTCTCCTTTTGAATCAGCGTAATCAATTTGGAAATGATGGCATCCAGCAAAATCTGGTGACGGTTGTTTTTGGTCATGCTTTCCAGCATCACCGCGCTGGTTTGGGTAAAATCGACTTTATCGATAGCTTTGTGCACCGCGCGTTTCAGCAAGCGCTGAATGCGTCCGTCGTCGGTGAGTTCCAGAAACCCGCTCATCACCTGGATTAAATGCTGTCCGACCCGCTGGGCGTTGTCCGGCTGGCTAAACCAGTTGCCGATCATTTGTGCCGGTTCGTAGCGGCGGATTAGCGCCACTAATGATTGCGTATCCAGAAATTTTTCCTGCACGAACAAGCCGAGATTGTCGCCAATCCGGTCTTTATTGCGCGGGATAATCGCCGTATGACGCGAAATAAACGGGATCGGCACGCGACGAAACAGCGCAACCACCGCAAACCAGTCCGCCAGCGCGCCGACCATCGCCGCCTCGGCAATGGATTTCACGCCCCGCACCCAGAAGGTCTGCGGCAGAAAGAGGGTGACAATAAAAGTGGCCACTGCAATCAGCAGCAGCGACAGCGCCAGCAGCTTAGCGCGTTTAAGTTCAGCTAATTTTTCCATGGGTTAAGGATAGAGCGGAGCGTGGGGAAAGTGCAAAAAACGTTATCCAGACCATTATCAGAAACCTCTGGATATACCCAACTTTACGTCAAAAGCCAGTCATCTTGACTACCCTTAATCCCCTAAGCGGTAAATTAAGGAGACCCAAATGGCTTATCAAACAGTGAATCCTGCTAACAACCAGCTTATCAAAGCGTATCCCTCTCATACCGACGCTGATGTTGAAGCGGCGCTAAAAACCGCCGATGCGCTGTACCATTCCGAATGGGCGAAAGGGGATATTTCCCAGCGGCTTCCCGTGCTGCATAAATTGGCCGATCTGATCGACAGCCGCACGGAAGAGCTGGCTAAAATTGCCAGCCAGGAGATGGGGAAACTCATTGAGCAAAGCCGTGGCGAGGTGAAGCTCTGTGCGCAAATCGCGCGTTATTACGCGGATAATGCGAAGCAGTTTCTGGCTCCGGTGACCTATAAAACAGAACTCGGCGATGCGTGGGTGGAACATCATCCCATCGGCGTAGTGATGGCCGTTGAGCCGTGGAATTTCCCGTTCTATCAGCTGATGCGCGTTCTGGCACCCAACCTTGCAGCGGGGAATCCGGTGATCGCGAAACACGCCAGTATCGTACCGCATTGTGCTGAGGCCTTTGAGCATCTGGTGCGCGAAGCGGGTGCGCCGGAAGGGGCGTGGACCAATCTGTTTATCTCGTCGGATCAGGTCGCAACTATTATCGCCGATCCGCGCGTCCAGGGTGCGGCCCTGACGGGGTCTGAAAAGGCCGGGAGCGTGGTGGCGGCACAGGCGGCGAAGCACATCAAAAAATCAACGCTCGAGCTGGGCGGTAACGACGTGTTCGTGGTGCTGGACGATGCCGATCTGGAAAAAGCGGTGGAGATCGGCGTCAATGCCCGACTCGCCAACGCAGGCCAGGTGTGTACCGCTGCGAAGCGTTTTATTCTTCACGAAAAAATCGCCGATCAATTCCTCGCGAAATTCACCGATGCGTTCAAAAAGGTGAAAGTGGGCGATCAGTTTGACGAAAGCACCACGCTGGGGCCGCTGTCATCGAAAGATGCGCTGGAGACGCTCACCAAACAGGTGAACGAGGCGGTGAAAAATGGGGCGAAGCTACACTTTGGTGGCAAACCTGTGCAGCGTGAAGGTAATTTCTTCGAGCCGACGATCCTGACCCATATTTCTCGTGATAACCCGGCCTATTTCGAAGAGTTCTTCGGTCCTGTCGCGCAGGTTTATGTTGTGAAAAATGACGACGAGGCGGTCAGCCTGGCGAATGATTCACACTATGGGCTGGGCGGCGCGGTGTTTAGCCGTGATATTGAACGCGCGAAGAAAATGGCGTCGCGGATTGAAACCGGGATGGTGTACATCAACTGGCTGACGGATACCGCCGCCGAGCTGCCGTTTGGCGGCGTGAAGCGCTCCGGCTACGGACGCGAGCTGTCAGATCTGGGAATCAAAGAGTTTGTGAACCAGAAGCTGGTGGTGGTTCGCCAATAATCTCTCAGTGTGGTGATACCGCGGGCGACAGAGATGTCGCCCGTTTTTTTGTGGAGCATAAAGATAAACGCGACCACAACCCGCTATCAGGGTTTGAAACCTTTGGCCGAAAATGCCGTGATAGACAGCGTCAATGTCAGTGGCGTAAGCCTGCAAACGCTGCGCGGATTTCATCTTCCGGCAGTTGAATCCCGATAAAGACCATTGTGCTGTGCGGCGTTTCATCGCCCCACGGGCGGTCCCAGTCGGCGCTGTAGAGGCGCTGCACGCCCTGGAACAGCAGGCGGTTTGGTTCGCCGTCAATCCACAGCATCCCTTTGTAGCGCAGCAGTTTGTCGGCAAAAGACAGCAGCAGGTTTTCCATTACGCGCGACACGTCGCTGATATCTACCGGATAATCCAGCTCGACCACTATCGATGACACGTCGTTTTGCTTGTCACCGATAAAATGAAAACGCGGCTTCGACGTGACGTTCTCTTCCAGCATAAAGCCGTTGGTGTTGAACAGTTGAGCCAGATCGATATCGCCGTGCGTCACGGTGTAAATCGGCGCGCGGGCATTGATACGGGTCAGACGTTCGCGCAGCTTTTCGCTGTCGCCCGCGACGTCGGTTTTGGTCAGCAGAATGCGATCGGCATAACCCACCTGCGACTGCGCGATAGTGAACTGGTTCATCTGATCGTCGGCGTGGGCCGCATCAACCAGGGCGATCACGCCGTCCAGCAGATAGCGTTGGCAGAGGATGTCGTGAGAGAAAAAGGTCTGGATAATCGGGCCAGGATCGGCCATGCCGGTGCATTCGATCACCAGGCGGTCGAACTCAATGTCGCCGCGATCTCGGCTGTCGAGCAGATCGAGCAGCGCGTCTTCCAGCTCGCTTGAGCGGGTGCAGCAGATACAGCCGTTGGTCAGGGTTTTAATTTGGGTGGCGCGATCGCCAATCAACTGATCGTCAACGGAGACTTCGCCAAATTCGTTTTCGATGACGGCGATTTTAAAACCGTGCTGTTCGTTCAGGATATGGCGCAGCAGGGTGGTTTTACCCGCGCCCAGAAAACCGGTGAGGAGGGTAACGGCAATCGGTGTCATGGTGTCTCCTTTAGCAGCAGCGTACGCCGCCTTCTCCACTTCCGCCGTAGCGCGCTTCCTGACGCTCGCGGAAGAATTCGTTATAGGTCATGTACGGCTTATCCGGATGGTTGGTCTTCATATGTTCAACGTAGTTGTCATAGTCCGGAATGCCAATCAGCATTTTTGCTGCCTGACCGAGGTATTTTTTTGCTTCGCCTAAGTTACCAAACATTGCACCTTCCAGATAGAAAAAGCCCGGCAGGGGCTGCCGGGCGATGTTTCCCCTTACCCCAACCCTCTCCAAAAAGAAGAGGGGAGGATGTCGGATCAGTGGTGTGAAGAGGTTTTCACGCCACCTTCTGGCACCGGAACGTACGGGGTTTCTTTATCCGTACGGCCGTCAGCGTTACGCACTTTCATCCAGGTTTTGATGCCGTAGAAGATGATGCTGTAAACCACGACCAGGAACAGAATGCTCAGACCGGCGTTGGTGTAGTTGTTCACCACGATATGATTCATGTTGGCAATCTGTTGAGCCGTGAGGTCACCGCTGCCCGCCGCGATTTTCTCTTTGTACTGGTTAGCCATATACAGGAAGCCTTCCAGCTGTGGGTTGGTGCTGAACAGTTTCAGACCCAGCGCCCAGGTGGTGCAAAGCAGCAGCCACATCGCCGGAACCACGGTCACCCAGATGTATTTGGTGCGTTTCATTTTCACCAGAACAACCGTGCCGAGCACCAGGGCAACTGCCGCCAGCATCTGGTTAGAGATGCCGAACAGTGGCCACAGGCTCTTCACGCCGCCCAGCGGATCCACAACACCTTGATACAGCAGGTAACCCCACAAGCCTACGCAGCCTGCTGTACCCATAACGCCGGCGACCAGAGAGTCGGTTTTCTTCAGGAACGGCACGAAGTTACCGAGCAAGTCTTGCAGCATAAAGCGGCCTGCACGGGTACCGGCGTCCAGCGCGGTCAGGATGAACAGCGCTTCAAACAGGATCCCGAAGTGATACCAGAAGCCCATATCCGCCCACGGCAGCACTTTGTGGAACACGTGTGCGATACCGACGGCAAGCGTAGGTGCGCCACCGGCGCGGTTCAGGATGGACGGTTCACCGATATCTTTCGCGGTCTGCATGATCTGCTCAGGCGAGATCACAAAGCCCCAGGAGCTGACGGTCGCCGCCGCGTGGGCGCTAACGTCTTTCAACTGCGCCATGATCAGCGCGGCGTTGTCACCGCCCATCTCATGCAGGTTTGGCATGGTGATGCCGAGGCCCGCTGGCGGCGTGTTCATCGCGAAATACAGACCCGGTTCGATGATAGACGCTGCCACCAGCGCCATGATCGCCACGAAGGATTCCATCAGCATCGCGCCATAACCAATGAAGCGTGCGTCGGTTTCGTTGGCCATCAGCTTCGGCGTGGTGCCGGAAGCGATCAGCGCGTGGAAGCCAGACACCGCACCACAGGCGATGGTAATGAACAGGAACGGGAACATCGCGCCTTTCCATAGCGGGCCGGTGCCGTCGATGTACTGCGTGACCGCAGGCATTTTCAGTTCCGGGTTGATGATCACGATGCCAATCGCCAGGCCCACGATCACGCCGATTTTCAGGAACGTCGCGAGGTAATCGCGCGGTGCCAGAATCAGCCAGACCGGCAGCAGTGCGGAGATAAACGCGTAACCAATCAGGGCAAAGGTAATGGTGGTGTCTTTAAAGGTCAGCGCCGGGCCCCAGTACGGGTCGTGCGCAATAATACCGCCGAAGTAAATGGAGGCGACCAGCAGGACAATCCCAATGACCGACACTTCGCCGACGCGTCCTGGACGCAGGAAGCGCATGTAGATACCCATGAACAGCGCAATCGGTACGGTTGAACAGACGGTGAAGACGCCCCACGGGCTTTCCGCCAGCGCTTTCACGACGATCAACGCCAGCACTGCGAGGATGATAATCATGATGAGGAAGCAGCCGAACAGGGCAATGGTGCCCGGCACGCGGCCCATCTCTTCTTTGATCATCTCACCCAGCGAAGCACCGTTACGGCGCGTCGAGATGAACAGCACCATGAAGTCCTGCACCGCACCCGCCAGCACAACGCCTGCGAGCAGCCATAACGTGCCCGGCAAGTAACCCATCTGCGCGGCAAGCACCGGTCCGACTAACGGGCCCGCACCGGCAATCGCGGCAAAGTGGTGACCAAACAGCACATAGCGGTTGGTGGGAACGTAGTTCAGGCCGTCATTGTTAATGACCGCCGGTGTGGCACGCGTCGGGTCAAGCTTCATGACCTTTTGCGCGATGTACAAGCTGTAATAGCGGTACGCGACCAGATAGACAGAGACCGATGCAACTACGATCCACAGGGCACTGACGTGTTCGCCCCGACGTAATGCAACAACGGCCAAACAGAACGCACCGAGGATCCCGAGGAGTGCCCAGGGTATGTGCTTAAGAAGTTTTTTAGTATCCATAGTTAGACCTGGTTTTTTAACGGTAAAAAGGGGTCAGAGTTCGTTGTGAGGAAGTATTGATTAATGCTGAGACGATCTTGCCAGATCTACGCGCGTGTAAAGGAAGGTAAATCGGTGAGTGGTTGTTTGCGGGCGTTAAGCGGTCAAAGCGAGGGGCGAGTGGTTAAGTCTCGCCGCCAGTGGTCAGTATTATGTGATTGAGATCACAGTGTTTCTTCCAGTGATTCAGCGTGGGCGGTCGACAGGTAACCGTCGAGCGTCTCGAAGAGCTTCACCCGCAGCCACTCGGGCTCTAAGACCTGAATATTGGGCAGCCAGTAGAAGATCAGCGGCAGGATCTGGTTCTCATGCGCCGCCTGGCAGTGGATAGTGATCCCGTCATGGCTTTCCGCCACGATTTCTTGCTCAGGCAGCAGATCGCGGCGCTTAAAGTAGTGGGAAATATTCTTATTGGTAAATATTTTCACCTCGAAAGTCTCTTCACTGACCCAAGGGTCGAGATTTCTTTCCAGTAATTCCTGCGTGTCCGGATCCAGAGTAAAACTCTCTTTCTGAATATCAAACCAGCTTATTTGGCTCAACGAAAATGATTTTAACCTGCCATTTTCGGTGGCTTGTAAATACCATATATTTTTTTTGTTAATTAATTTGTAGGGATTTACCAATCGCGTTTTGTCTTTATATGTCATCTGGCAAACATTGCGGTTTTTAATCGATTTCTCGATAGCCGTCAGATACAGGCGAATATCCTTTTGTACCGTATGTTCGGCATCATTGTTGAGGATGAGAATATGGTTCTCTTCCACGCGTGTTTCCAGGTTCTGCCAGAACGCCGCTCCTCTGTCTGGAAAAAAACTATCCGCATTCAGAAGGTTAGCCACGGCGTTGTGCAACCCCTGGCCGCGAGAACTTGGCGTGGCGTGAATCAAACGATATTGACCGTTACCGGCGTGCTGGACAATTGGAGAGAGCGCATTCAGGTCGCGATATACCGTTCGTTCGGTAATTTTAAATTTTTGCATCAGGTCGCTGCGGTGAACAACACCGTTTATATGCAGCTCCATAAGAATATCGACGAGCCGTTCAGCAGAGCGACTCCGGGCAGGAGTTGTCATAATTTATTCCCGTTTATTGACATGAAAAGGTCTGAATTATGCCAATGGCACTGACAGAATATGTCAGTGCCACAAAGCAAAAATTTATCTCATGGATATATAACGGCCCAATTTAGGATAAACATTAATATTTTTTTGCGAAATGACGTGTAGTCACGCAAATCATCAACACGATTTCCTTAAAGTTTTCACTATCCAGGCCGAAAATTCTGTTATCTGTCTGATGGAAAGAGAAAACATGTTAAATCGTATCAAGATTGTCACCAGCTTGTTGCTGGTCTTGGCTATATTCGGCCTTTTACAACTGACATCCGGTGGTCTTTTCTTTAATGCCCTGAAGCATGACAAAGAAAACTTCACTGTTCTTCAAACTATTCGCCAGCAACAGTCCACGCTTAACGGCAGTTGGGTTGCGTTGCTGCAAACACGTAATACCCTGAACCGCGCGGGTATCCGTTACATGATGGATCAGAGCAATATCGGTAGCGGTGCAACCGTGAACGATCTGATGAAGATTGCGTCGACTTCCCTGAAGCAGGCGGAAAAAAACTGGGCCGACTACGAGGCCCTGCCGCGCGATCCGCGTCAGAGCGATGCTGCTGCTCAGGAAATCAAGCGTAACTACGATATTTATCACGGTGCGTTGGCCGAGCTGATCCAGCTTTTGGGTGCGGGTAAAATCAATGACTTCTTCGATCAACCGACGCAGGGCTATCAGGACGGTTTCGAAAAAGAATATGTGAATTATCTGCAGCAGAACGACCATCTCTACGAAGCCGCCGTCGCAGACAGCAATAGCTCTTACACTCAGGCTATCTGGGTGCTGATTAGCGTGCTGATCGCCGTGCTGGTGGTGATTGTTAGCGTCTGGCTGGGCATTAAGCAGTCTCTTATCTCTCCGCTGAACCGTCTGATCGACAGCATTCGTCATATCGCCAGCGGTGATTTGGTGAAGCGTATTGATGTCGAAGGCACTAACGAAATGGGACAGCTGGCCGACACTCTGCGTCATATGCAGAGCGAGCTGGTGAGTACTGTGGGTGATGTGCGTAACGGCGCGAATGCGATTTACAGCGGGGCCAGCGAAATCTCTGTCGGTAACAACGATCTCTCTTCTCGTACTGAGCAGCAAGCCGCTTCTCTGGAAGAGACCGCTGCCAGCATGGAACAGCTGACCGCCACCGTGAAGCAGAACGCCGAAAACGCCCGTCAGGCGAGCAATCTGGCGCTGAGCGCGTCTGAGACTGCGCAGAAAGGCGGAAAAGTGGTGGATAACGTGGTGCAAACCATGCGTGACATCGCCGGCAGTTCGCAGAAGATTGCTGATATTATTAGCGTGATCGACGGAATTGCTTTCCAGACCAACATTCTTGCACTGAACGCTGCGGTTGAAGCGGCACGTGCGGGTGAGCAGGGTCGTGGGTTTGCGGTGGTTGCTGGCGAAGTGCGTAATCTGGCACAGCGTAGCGCCCAGGCCGCTCGTGAAATCAAGAGCCTGATCGAAGATTCAGTGGGTCGCGTTGAACTGGGCTCTACGCTGGTAGAAAGCGCCGGTGAAACGATGGGTGAAATCGTCAATGCGGTCACCCGCGTGACCGATATCATGGGCGAAATCGCCTCTGCTTCTGATGAGCAGAGCCGCGGTATCGACCAGGTGGGTCTGGCCGTTGCCGAGATGGATCGTGTGACTCAGCAGAACGCCTCGCTGGTCGAAGAATCTGCGGCTGCGGCAGCGGCACTGGAAGAGCAGGCGAGTCGTCTGACCCAGGCGGTTGCGGTGTTCCGTATTCAACAGGACCAGATGAAATCGCGTGAACAGACGGGTCTTAAAACGCCAGTCGCCTCCGTGAAAGCACGTAAAGCTGCGGCAACCACGTCCGGTGAAAACTGGGAAACCTTCTGATGTAAAAAAGCGCCCTGTTCAGGCAGGGCGCTTTTCCTTTCTCAAGCTTTCTTATTAACGCTAGCCGTCGCTACGCACAACTTTCATTTCGACCATACCAATCCCCAGTTTACGCGGTGAATGCCCAAGGATATTGCCTTCGTTAGTCGATTGCGGCTCAGGCGGGACAATCACAACTGTACGGCTGCGCGATGGGTTGTCGAAATGCAGCGTAGTGGTAGTGACGTCATTGCCAAGCGTCAGCATCTGTTCTGTATCGCCAATACGCACCGGAATGGGTTTATTAGCGTTTGGACCAAACGCTTTCGCGGTGATCACCAGATCGAATTTCTCGGGAAGCGGCTCGGCATATTCGATTTTAACTTCGTCGCCAAGCTGGGCGTTTGACCAGCGTCCCCACGACTCAGGGCGAGAAATCCCGCTAAACTGCTTCACCTCTTCCGGCGCACCGGCCACGTTAAACACGAAGCTGTCTGCTTTGTAGCGAATGTCGTTATCGACCACTTTGAGCAGATCGACGTTACGTTTGTAGCGATCGGTATCGATCACCGTATCTTTAAACGCCGTTTTGCCTTTCCACTGCGCTTTATCGACATGCTGTACCGTCTGCTGACCCCCTAACTGACCCTGTGATACGCACCAGTCCGTCGAGAGGGACAACGGCTGTGACCAGAGCTGGCCCATTTTGTAGCAGCGGTCGACCCAGACAAAGTTATCCCGCGGGGCGAAGTCAGCAAGCTGGAAGCGCAGCGGGGCAGAATATTCGCTTTCTGGCAGCGGTTCGACGCGGCTGTCCGAGACGCGCAGCAGTAGCGGCAGACGGAACTGGCTGCCTGAAAACGCAATCATGTTTTTCTGCTGGTCGATGGTGAAATCTTTCATCTCTTTCGGGAAATTCCACAGGCGGATCACGTCCGGCTTCCACGCCAGAATTTTTTCTTTCATGTTCAGGAACACTTCTGACAGCGACTGTCCGGAAAGAGTACTGCGCCCCAGCCCGATAAAGTTGTCGCCGCCCATGATGTCCAGCACCGTGGCGCCGTTATCCATGGTATTCCGTTTGGTGGCAATGACATCCTGCTGAGGCTGGTCGCCGCGCAGGACGAAGAATAAATTGCTGCGGTCCTGTTTGTTCAGCGCACCCCAAGCGCTGTTTTTCATCGCCAGATGGTCGGAAGAGACCACGACGACCGTATTTTTAAAGTACGGCGATGCTTTGATTTTATTGATTAAGGCGGCGATATGTTCCTGGCTACATGTCACGGCGCTGAATGACTGATTCGCTTTTCCATTGATGTCGTAGCGTTTACGCTGACAGGTGCGTGAAATAAAACCGTCCGGATGGTGCGTATCGACCGTCAGCGCAAACAGAGAAAAGCGTTTGCCGGATTGAGATAGCTCTTCAAATTTTTTCCAGGTTTCGTCCAGCACCGTGTCATCGTAAAACCCCCAGTCATTGCGATAAGTAGGGTCAGCAACGGTGGTTTTTAACTCTTCAGCGCCATAGAGATGTTCGAATCCGTGGGATTTCAGGAACACGTCTTTGCCTGCGAAACGCAGATTTGCGCCCTGCATAAAGTAGTTTTCGTAGCCGGAGTTTTTCAGAATATCGCCCAGACAAATATTCTGCGGGAAGAAACTCGACATCGACGCGGAGGCGTTACCTTCGAACGGTGCAAACAGCGGAATACCGCACTGAGACGCAACCATGCCGGCAATGGTGTAATCCGTGCCAGGCAGTTGCGCGGTATGGCTAAAGTCCAGCCCTTCGCTTTTAAGTGCACCGAGATCTGGCGTGAGGTTTGGGAACGCATCGTTATCAAAATAGGTGCGCTCAAGACTTTCGCCGTAGATATACACCAGGTTGAGTTTTGGATTGGGAATGGTTTTGGCGGGTTCTTTGTAATAGGCGGTGAAATCCGGGTCGCCATCGCGCGACTGGGATTTTACCAGCTCGGTTACCTGATGAAACGCCGGGCTGGCATCGACCGACCCAAGCGCCAGCATCAATGCCAGCAGACTGTAACCCACATGGTGCGGATGGTGACGGCGACGGCGTAGGATCCACCCAAGCGCCCCAAACACCGCAACCAGCGCCACAACGACACCTACGCCTGGTAGTATGTACTTACTCACACCAGCGCCCGTCAGGCTATTGGTGAGCGTGTAAAGTACGGCGTCATTGATGCCATCACCGGTAAAATAATCGCTGGCGTACAGGGTAATGTTCAAAACGATAAAAATGCCCAATACCAGAAGCGTGGCAACAAACCACCAGGTATTACGGCCCGCTTTCCACGCGTAAATGCCAATGGAAGCCAGGAAAAGGGTAAGGGATATAAACTCTGACAACAGTATTATCCTCAATAGCGCCAGTCTTTTTGCTGGCCAGCCGATGACTTTTTGGGAAACCAATTTAATAGCGAAGTCACACAGCTGCAATTTTAGTGTCACTAAATTGTGCTGTTGTTAGGATTTGGTTTAGAAATTGGAAATTTTGAACGCCGTCGCATCCCGCTATGAGGGAAAGGAGAGGCTGGCAAGTAAGCAAAATCCGACTCTGACGCCGCGGCGCAAGGATAACCTGGCAAACACGGCGTGTTGTGGCAGAAAATGGGATGGATCAGGAGAGGAAATTAACGCCTTGTTTTAGCACCAGATCGCAGGCTTTGGTTTTCACCTTTTTCGCCAGCGCGGAGTCACCCAGGGTGCTCAGATTCAGCTGTTGGCCGTTCTGCGCATTGAGCAGGCCCTGGATACCGTCCATGTAGTTCGTGTCTTTTTTCTGCTCTTGCGTATCCATGCCCAGTTTGCCCAGAACCTGGTTTTTGATGTTCTGGGTATCCGTCACCGATGCCAGTTTCTCTTTTGCACAATAGCCGAGAATACCCGCAGCATTGTTCATGGTGCCTGCGCTCAGGCTCTGATTGCTGTTACCTAACAGGCTGGTGAGAGATGACGCCGACAGGCCACCACTTTCAGCGCTGCTGCCTTTGGTCAGCTCGTTGGCCGCGCTGGATAACGAGTCCTGCCATGAGGCGGCGTGTGCGGTGCCAGCGAGCAAAACGACGCCGAAAGCGATGCTGAGAAGACGATTTTTTTTCATGATATTGACTCGAGAAGGGCCCAGATTGGGCAGGAACGGGCACCAGTATATACTGCTGAAAGGTGCGCCATTCCTGGAAATGTCTTAATACTCTTTGCCTGTCACGCGACTGCGGAAGCTTTCCCAGTCAAAAATCACGTACAGACTATTGCCGAGCTTCATGCGATCCATCACCCGCTCGCCCAACAGACGGGTCATTTCGTCGATATTGTGGTTGGTCAGCATGCCGGTAGGGCGCTTGGATGAGGAGCGGCGATCGACGATCTGATTAATGATCACTTTCTCATAACGAGATTCCGTTTGAACGCCGATTTCGTCAATGACCAGCAAGTCGACATTGCTTAAATCATTAAGCAGTTGTTCTTCCGTGGTTTCGCGATTGGTGAAGGTGTCTTTCATGGCCGACATGATATCTGCGACGGTGATGATTAATACCGATTTGCCGCGCAGCAGCAGTTCATTGCAAATGGCCGCTGCAAGATGGTTTTTGCCGGTACCCGGCTTACCACAAAAAATAAAGCTAGCGATGTTGCCGTCGAACTCGTCCACATACTGACGCGATAAATTCAGGGCGTTCATTTGCCCCTGGGATTCCACTTTGTAGTTATCGAACGAACAGTTCTGATGAAGCGGACGAATGCCGGAGCGGTTAAACGTCCGTTGCATTTTCATCGCGCGGTTCTCGCGAGCCAGTGCCGCAGCGCGAATCTCACCCTGTTCTTTCTGCCAGGCCAGCAGTTCTTCGCCGGTGGTAAAGGCGGGCTTCACATTGGCTGGCATCATTTTTTGCAGACGCTTCATTAGCTCGCCGACATTTTTCATTTAGCACCTCGGAATCCGTGTGGGATCTGTGAATCCGGTTGGGAAAAGGCATTGATATCGCGTTTTGGCTGCCCGCCGTTGCTGGCGCGATTCATCTGTACGCTGCGGGCTAACTTTTGCTGCCATTGGACATGATGAAACACTTTGCCTTCTGCCTGCCAGTAAGCCACGAATGCGGCCAATTCTTCAGGCGTCACGGGCTGCGCGAGCGCGATGCCCCACAGACCTGCCAGCCGCTGGAAATCAGCATCAGGCTGCCAGCCTGCGTACATGGCGAATTTCCCCATCGGGATGGCAATAGGGGAAAGGGCGGGTTCTTCAAAGAATTGTGTGTCCAGAGCAACGTCGCTCGCCGGACGCGACAGGCGCGCCTCGATTTCCAAAAGCTGGGCCAGACGATCGGGGGTGATCGCGTAAAAAGCCGGCGCATTGTCGGCAAATACGGCGATAGTTCCGCCTTCGGCGTTATTCAGGACGCCGCGGGGGTCGCGCATAAAAGCATCAATTCCAGCGACGCTGGTGGTCAAAATTCTGGAGGACATACACTTTCTCTACTGGATGACTGCGGGCGTGATATGGGCTTATGGTAGCACAGAGAAGAAGGCCGAAGCAGGGGATCGTGCGGGGCTTTTACCCTCTCCAGAGAGGAGAGGGTAGCGAACCAGAATTACGCGATAATATTCAGTGTGACGTCGATATTGCCACGGGTCGCGTTGGAGTATGGACAAACGATGTGTGCAGCATCAACCAGTTTTTTGGCTTCAGCTGGATCCATGCCTTCCACGTGAATATTCAGTTTGGCTTCGATACCAAAACCGGTTGGCAGTGGCCCGATACCCACTTCACCTTCGATAAAGACGTCTTTTGGCAGGGCAATTTTGTCGCGGTTAGAGACGAACTTCATCGCGCCCAGGAAGCAGGCAGAGTAGCCTGCAGCAAACAACTGCTCTGGGTTTGTAACCTCACCACCCATGCCGCCCATCTCTTTTGGCACGCCCAGTTTGACGTCAAGAACGCCGTCAGAAGAGGTCGCACGGCCATCACGGCCTCCGGTGGCTTTGGCTTTGGCGGTATAAACAACTTTTTCTAAAGACATGGCAGATTCCTCATCTTACTTTTATGTGTGCTATTAAATAGCGTGCGATATATATGATCAAATCAATACGTATTAACTATAGCTTCAGGCGCGATGGAGTTGCTGGCGCAGTTGTTCAAGCTGTTGCTTGAGTGCGAGCAGGGTTTCAGTATCACATTGCGCGGCGCATCCAACGGCCTGAGGAATATCCTGCGCCTGCTGTTGCAGTGCGCGGCCTTCATCACTCAGCGTAACTGCAACCTGGCGTTCATCCTGGCGCGAGCGTTGGCGTACAATCAAACCGGCGCTTTCCAGTCGCTTCAGCAGCGGGGTAAGCGTTGCCGAATCCAAAAACAGACGTTCGCCAATCTCCGACACCGTGATGTCATCCCGCTCCCACAAAATCAGCATCACCAGATACTGGGGGTAGGTCAGGTTAAGCGGCGCCAGCAGTTGCCGGTACAGCTTATTGAGCGCCAGGTTTGCCGAGTAAAGGGCAAAACAGAGCTGGTTATCCAGCAACAGCGCAGCGTTGGTGTCGGTCGTTTTCGTCTTCATGAGTTCAATATAGATAGTGCACGATTTAATTGCAAGCGATTTTATGGGCAGGTGTAGCGCAGGGCGACCTGAACGGCCATTTTGCGATAGTGCTGACGTTGTGCCTGTTCATCTGCACCGTCTTCAAACAGCAGCGTGAAGGTGTAACTGTTGGCGACGTAGTGAAAACTGAAACTGCTGATCAGGCGGTGTAAATCTCGGGCATCAACGGTTTGATTAAAAAGCTGTTTTTCTTTGCCGCGACGCAGGATCGCGTCGAGTAAATCCAGCGCGCTGCGGTTGACCTGACGCAAATAGCTGGACTGCTGCATGAAGCGACCGCGCTGCATGTTTTCCATACAAATAATTCGGATGTAATCGGGATGATCGGCGTGATAATCAAATGTCGCTTCGACCAAATGCACCAGCGCTTCAACGGGCGGTAAGGCCGCCAGACTGAGCTGTTTTTCACTGGCGCGTATCTGGGTATAAACATACTCAAGCGCCATAAGATAAAGATTTTCTTTGGTTTTATAGTGATAGACCACCATGCGCTTGGTGGTACCGGCTTTCTCGGCAATTTGTTCCATGCGCGCACCGTTCAGCCCGTATTCAGCAAACAGGGCGATCGCGCTTTGAAAAATTTTGTCCTTCAAACTGGAATCGTCATTGTGATCGGGGAATTCGCTGCCAGGGTTAGCCACTTCCTCTCCTTACCTTGCCAAACAGAATGCAGGGATTATCACCATGGCAGCGCGATAACACAAATCTCATACACGTGGGCGCTTGCGGTACAGCCACAAACCCGGGATCGACAGGCCAATGGAGAGCGCGCCGACAATCGATGACGCTTTCAGGAAGTTGCTCAGCAAAAGGATCATTTGCGGTTCGCTGTAGCCAAAATGGCTAATTTTAACCGCCGAGATCATCGCGGTATAAGCCGAAATGCCGGGGAACATGGGGATCACCGCTGCAACAGTAAAGACTTTTGGATGCGCCAGATACCAGCGTGACCACTGAATTCCGATGCAGCCGACCAGCATGGAGGCCATGAACGTTGACCATTCGATGTTAAACCCGGCCGTCATCATCACCATCCGCGATCCGTGACCGATGGCCCCCAAGAGTGCACACCAGGGAAGGGCGCGATGCGGCACATTGAAAACCATGGCAAACCCCACGGCGGGAATGGCGGACAAAGCCATATCTTGCGCCAGTGCAAACAGAAACTCGATTATGCCCATCCGCGCAGCCCCCACAGCGTCATTGCCATTACCACGCCAATGCAGGTGGCGAGGGTGAGTAAACTTGCAATCGCCCAGCGTGCCAGGCCCGTATTGATATGCCCTTTGAACATGTCTGCGACCGAGTTAATCAACGGAAATCCGGGTACCAGAAGCAACACGCTGGCCGCCATTGCGATGGTTGGCGTGTTGGCAAACGTGGGCAGGCGTAAAAGTAAACCGGAGACGGTCGTGGCCACAAACGCGGCGATACAAAAGTTAATTTGTGGATGCATATGTCGCTGGGTGAGGAGCTGTCGAACGTACATCGCGATAGCGCTGGCGAAAAATGTTACGACGGCACCGTCCCAGCCGCCGTTATTGAGTTTGCAAAAGCAGGCGCAGGAAAGGCCCACCATCACGACCACTAACCAGCGTGGATAACGCAGCGGTTTGATCTGATGAAAACGTTTTTCGACGGTATCCCGATCCAGTAGCTTATGCTCAGCCATGATCACAATGTGCTGAACTTCCGTCACCACGTGCATATTAATGCCGCGATCCTGATTTTTACGCGTTGAGGTGAGGCACTGCCCATCTTTAATGGTGGTTAGCACAATAGCATTTGAAGAGATGGAACTCTCGACGTTGTCCATCCCGAGTGCCAGTCCTAGCCGTGTGGAGAGCTCTTCGACCAGCGCACTTTCCGCGCCATGTTGCAATAGAAATAGACCGCACTGGATACAGAGTCGCGTGATGGCGCGTTGTGACGACTGATCTGCCTGCATTTGAAACCCTGAAATATGAGAACTGCCAGATTGTCTGGAATGCCTATTTTTAGCACAAACCACGGACGCTCTGGCTCTGAGTCAGATCAACATTTGTGCAATCAGTTACAGGAGTAAAACAGATTTTATATATTTTGTGAATAATAAAAGTCTATATATAAAATTTCTTAATTAGCCACTGTTGTTTAATATTTCATGTCCATGCTATTAAGTTATATATTTTTTGTACTATATTACTATTCAGTTTAAGGTCGTCATGATAATTAAGTGCTTTGTAAAATAATATCTGTTGTAATTTCGTGGTAAATATCCTTATCATATCTCAAATTGGACTTTAAATATCTTTATAATAGATGAAGAAAGGAATCGGAGAATCTATGTCATCGGTCAAGGGCAAATTTGCAATAGTGATTAGTAAAATCCCCATGGTGCAAATGGGGTTGGGATGCATGATGGCAAGGCATTTTCCTGAATATGAAACGACCTATTGTCGAACGCAAGACGAACTAACAAGCTTGCAGGTAAAAAGATCGGCCGTCATCATTGCTGATATCTCTGGCGAATACGTTAATCCGCGTGGGGCGCTAGAACAATATTATTTATTAATGAGTCAATATAAAGGTATTCACTGGGTATTTTTAATCTCCCGGCCTCTGTACCCCCTGGCGATTGAGTTGCTGATGTGTCCCGAGAGCACGCTCCTGTCGGATATGGGGCCAGTTGAAGGTGTGATCGATGCCCTCAGTGCAGGGCGCGAGCGTGCTGAGCGGATAAGTCAGGCCTTGTTGCTTCCTGAGCCACAGGTAGTTGATAAAGCGCATGAGCCTTCCGTGACGTTGACGCTTTCCGAGCGTCAGGTATTACGTCTTCTGGGTAAAGGTTGGGGTATTAATCAAATCGCGTCCTTACTGAATAAAAGTAACAAGACGATCAGTGCTCAGAAAAATAGTGCGATGCGCCGATTGTCGTTGCATGGCAACGCTGAAATGTACGCATGGATCAACAGTTCACAAGGAATGAGAGAGTTAAACTTAATTTCAGCCTATGGAGAACCAAAGGAATGGAAAAAAATACCGCAGGAAGACACATTGCTGTCGTAGATCCCTGTAATATGAGTGCTGTTGGGCTGGCGCATCTTTTTATGATGGCCTCATTTCGCCAATACCAATTGCATCTGTTTAATAATTTTGAGAGTTTTAATACTGCCCTTTCGCATATTCCTTTTTTCTCGGTGATCTATTCGCTTTCTGACGCCCGCGAAGAGCGACGAAATTGTCTGGTTTGTATGCGCGAACTTGCGTTTAAACACGGCACCATACAACGCATTATCCTGGCGGGAGATGAGGTTGAGGCCAGATTGATCGCCCAACTTTCTCCCTCTCTCCTTCACGGGATTATTAGCAAATCGTCCTCACTGGTCGATCTTCGGAGGCAACTCATTGCTCTGCTGGGTGAAACGGGAGAAGTTAACAGCAATGCGTTTACCCACTGGCATGGGTGCCACGCCAGGATGTTAAGTCCAACGGAACGGACGGTTTTGCGCTACATGTCGTCGGGTCTTTCCATCCCCGAAATTGCAGTACAGCTAGAGCGCAATATCAAAACTATCCGTGCGCATAAATACAACGCGATGCTGAAACTGGGCGTGAATTCTGATGTTGGGCTTCTCGATGCCGCCGACATTCTCAGGAATCTACCGAAGGTTAAGCCGCGGTTCGCCTTATGGGTTGCGCCATTTTACTCATAGTGCAAAACCGAAGGCCCCCCTGCGCCAGATCCCTGGCGCAACGGTTTAAATGCAAACATCAACCCATGTAGCCGACGTCAGTTCCGCCATTCGTTCAGGCTTGATGCGCACGGCGCTGTGGATTGACCCTGCCGCGGGCAGGACTTCGTCGTATTGCTTGAGCGAGATGTCACAAAAAACAGACAGCGGATTTTCTAGCCCAAAGGGGCAGACACCCCCAACTGGATGCCCGGTTAATGTCACCACTTCATCGCTGCTGAGCATTCGCGCTTTTGCGCCAAAGGTGTCTTTCAGCTTTTTGTTATCCAGGCGCGCATCGCCTTTCGCCACGACAAGAATCACCTCATTTTTGACTTTGAGCGATAACGTTTTGGCTATTTGCCCCGGCTCAACGTGATGGGCGGCAGCAGCCAACGCAACGGTTGCTGTGCTCTGGCTCAACTCAATGACATCAATATCGGGGGCATTGTCAGCAAAAAATTGCTGTACGGACTGCAAACTCATTGTTATCTCCTGACAATTATCCTGCGTAATCTGTCATAAGAAATTATGCTCTGTAAATATCTCTTAAGTAACAAATATCCCTGACACCCGATTTCTGGATCGCCTTCACAATCACGGAAACCGGTTACAGTAACCGGTTGCAGAGCGAGAAAGAGAGATTAATACTGACTGTGTAACGTCCCCTGTATCCAATAATAAGAGTCAATCATGAAACAATCAGTCCCTGTTGTGCCGCTGGTTCATGACCCAGCAAGGTGGTGAACATGATGTATGGAACACCGTATGACGCGTCTGCGTCGGAACTGATCATCTGACAGGAGAACCATTATGTCTGCCAACCATGCTGCGTTTAATTTGATATTCCGATTTGTCGAAAACTATGTCAGTCCCATTGCCGGGCGGATCTCCTCCCAGCGTCATGTGATGGCCATCCGCGATGGATTTATTTCTGCGATGCCATTCATGATTGTCGGTTCATTCTTATTAGTCTTTGCTTACCCGCCTTTCTCACCTGACACCACCTGGGGCTTTGCGCGCGCGTGGCTGGATATGGCGAAGCAGTTTGAAGGGCAAATCCTCACCCCGTTTGATATGACCATGGGCATTATGTCCATCTACATCTGCGCGGCGATCGCTTATAACCTGGGCAAGCACTACGTTAAGTCGCATCAGCTTGACCCGTTTATGTGCGCGATGCTGTCCTTAATGGCGTTTTTACTGGTTGCAGCGCCAAAAACAAAAGGGGCGATGCCGGTTGATAGCCTGGGCGGGACCGGAATTTTTACAGCGATTCTGGTGGCGATCTACTGCGTCGAAATGATGCGTTTCCTGAAAGCGCATAATATTGGCATCCGTCTTCCGGATCAGGTTCCGCCGATGATCAAAAACTCATTTGATCTTCTGATTCCTGTGCTGGTTGTCGTCCTCACGCTTTACCCGCTGAGCCTCTTTATCCAGTCTCAGTTTGATATGCTCATTCCGCAAGCCATCATGTCTATCTTCAAGCCGTTGGTTTCCGCAGCCGATTCTCTGCCTGCCATTCTGCTAGCGGTACTGATAGCGCATTTACTGTGGTTTGCCGGGATACACGGTGCGGCGATTGTCTCCGGAATGCTGCAAATGTTCTGGCTGACCAATCTTGGCATGAACCAGTCTGCGCTGGCGCAAAGCGCGCCACTGCCGCATATTTTCATGGAAGCGTTCTGGACATTCTTCATCGTCATTGGCGGCTCGGGCGCGACAATGGGGCTGGTCTTGTGTTACTTGCGCAGTCGTTCTGCGCATCTGCGTTCTATTGGTCGTCTGAGCGTCGTGCCCAGTATTTTCAATATCAACGAACCGGTAATTTTTGGTACGCCGATTGTAATGAACCCGGTGTTCTTTATTCCATTCCTGCTGGCACCCATGGTTAACGCCGTGCTTGCATGGGCAGCCATGAAGCTGGATCTTATTGGTCGCGTTATTTCCGTTGTGCCATGGACCGCACCTGCACCAGTGGGCGCAGCGTGGGCGTTAGGTTGGGATTTCCGTGCGGCGCTGTTGGTCATTCTGCTGGCGTTAGTCTCGGGGATTATTTATTACCCATTCTTCAAAGTGTATGAGAAGCAACTTCTGCAGCAGGAAGCAGAGGAAGCATTACGTGCAGAGGAAGAGAGTCAGCAAGTCGCGTAGTGAAAAGCAAAACGGCAACCGAGGTTGCCGTTTTGTGTTTTGTCCTATTCTTCTGGGAGAACGCGTCGCAATGTACGTGCTATTTCAGCGTGCAGTCGCCGCACTGCTGTACATCTGGCAGGCGATAGCGCTGACAGCAAGTTCGACGGACAAGCAGTCCATCGCGTGGAACGACAGTGCGGAACAAAGGATTATCCCGTCCATCTGACAGCTGCTTTGCAAAGAAGCAGGACTGGCGTAGCGTGTCGAGGGTTTCATCACCCAGTAAAGGTTTCATCTCATTCAGATACCAGTGAATCAAATAGCCGGTATTGCTCCAGATGAGTTTTCCGTTGATCTCACCCGTTTTTTCCAGCGCGTCAACGACGGGAATAAGCGCTTTCTTTAGTAGCGTTTCCATTCGTTCCTGCGGCGATTGCAACGTCGCGACGCGATCCTCATGAACATCAATCCAGAAACACGCTGCTCGGCCCGTCTCATGGAACTCGACGTGGAAATGCTCTGGGGATAAATCCAGAGCAATATCCTGAGTGAGCAAAGCCTGCATGAGCGGCGGCACCATCAAACCGATATACCACTGCGCCCACAGGGAAAGTAACGGTTTATTTTCCCGCGCAAGAGTGGGTTGATTTCGGTAAATATGATCGGAGTAAGCCGCGAGCAGGGATTGCATCTCGGACGGGCGTTGCCATTGCGACAGTGTCATTGCCTGATGCGGGTGTGGCTCATCGAATTTGATGAAATCGAGCAGGTAGGCACGGTTTTCTGTGATCGTATCCCGTATGGAATCCGCAAGCGCAGTGCTCCCGCTGGTAAGACGGGCTCGCCAGATGATGGGATCAATGACTTGTGCGGAATGAGTAGCCATATCGGAATAGGATAGGAATCTAAATGATAATGATTGCCAATCCTAACTATAGATAAAACCGATCGCAAGTCTTTTGTCAGTACAAGGGGGATGGAGTTTATCCGGCAAGAAGCTCAGGGCTGATAAGGATGTTGTTGCGCCCTTGGTGTTTGGCTTCGTACAGCGCTTTATCCGCTTTGCCGAGCGCACCTTCAATATCTTCGCCCTCAAAAATAGCGATACCGATACTGATAGTGACATTGGTTGCCACGCTCTCGTTAAACATGTGTGGGATCTTGAGGTCGTACACTTTCTGACGAATACGTTCCGCAGTCTGGCGTGCCTGATCGAGGGTAACGCTGGTTAACAGCACCATAAATTCTTCACCGCCAAAGCGCGCAACAATATCCCGTGAACGAACGGCATCGCGAATGGCGGCGGAAACCCGAATCAGTGCCTGATCGCCCATCATATGACCGTAGTGATCGTTGTAGGCCTTGAAATGATCAATATCCAGCAGCAGGACGAAATGCTCTCCCTGCTCCAGCGTCGGAAGATTTTCCAGGCGATTATGCAATCCACGTCGATTATACAAACCTGTCAGCGGGTCCATCATACTCAGATCGTTAAGCGTTTCACGCTCCTCAAGGAGCCGATACAACAGCTGTTGTGCAAAGCGGTCGTTACGTTTTTGAATAACGTGATGGATGGCAATCCCAACCATCGGGAGAGCGAGAGAGTAAATGACCCGCAGCCAGTGTTCATGCTGGCTAAACCACATGCAAACGACAAAAGTCGGCAGCGAATGGAGCGTAAATGCTTTGATATCACTCGCGAAGGCCAGAGAGCCAATAAATAGAACGCTTAATAAGCCCAATAAAAGAAAGGTAAAAGGATCTTCCGTGACCAGCGTAAATTTATAGGCAATATGCCATGCCCATATTCCACCAAAGGTCAGGGAAATCACTGAAATATTGATCTTCCTGGTTTTATTTCTCCAGTGCCAGATAAGCAATGCCACACTGAGCGTAAAAATTAACACGACAGGGAGCGTGAGCATACGCACGTTGTACAGCGGGTTCAGCAGAGTAAAAAGTGCTGAAACGGCGTTCAGGAATAAAAATAAACGTAACGATAACTGATATTTCTTGTGGCGTAATGAGCGCCAGGATTGTGATGTCATGTCGGTTTGTTTTTATTAATTCTTAATTAAATCAAAATAATGGCAGCCGATTTGAATGTAAAACTGAGAAATAATCAGGGACTTAATAATCAGGAAATAGTTACGTGTAGTTAACAGGTGTGCAATTTATCACCTTCCTCATTTCCTGTCATTACAGGAAAGGTAAAGGTGATGAGATTGTTGCGACATAGACTGACAAATGCGAAAACCTATCATATGATATTGGTTATCATTATCGTATTGAGAGGGCGAACCATGTTGAGTAAAGCGCTGGGAAGTGGATGGGGTGTGTTGCTACCGGGTCTACTGATTGCTGGACTGACCTTTGCCGATCTCTCACTGGATGTCTGGAAAATGATTATTGTTTCGGGCTTACTGATCACGTCAGCAATGATTTGGCATAAGCAATTACGCCACTTTGTACTGTTGCCGTCATGTGTCGTGCTGATTGGTGCAATGCTGGTAATAACGATGAGTTTAAAATGATTGAGAAAGCGGAGAGAAATCAGGAAGGAGATAAGATAAGTGGTGCGAAGAGGGGGACTTGAACCCCCACGTCCGTAAGAACACTAACACCTGAAGCTAGCGCGTCTACCAATTCCGCCACCTTCGCACTGTTATCTTATTTTTGATATTGCCTCGTTGGTGCGAGGGGGGGGACTTGAACCCCCACGTCCGTAAGAACACTAACACCTGAAGCTAGCGCGTCTACCAATTCCGCCACCGTCGCCCGGTGAGAACAATATCTACATGGTTTTTGGTGCGAGGGGGGGGACTTGAACCCCCACGTCCGTAAAGACACTAACACCTGAAGCTAGCGCGTCTACCAATTCCGCCACCGTCGCATACCATCAATACTTAAAAAGTATTGCAACCACGGAGGCGCATTCTAGATGTTTTCAGCTTTTCGTCAATAGAAAATTGTGTAGGGTGTTTTATTTGCTGCAAAAATGGACATTTACGTCGCCCGGCAGACATTACGCTACCGGGCTGATGGCGATTACTTTTTCGCCTGACGCGTCATGACGGTACGGTAAACCTTAAAGCGACCAGTCTGCGCCAACACTTCGTGGAAGCCGAAAATCTCATCCAGAAGCTTAGGATAAGGCAGGAAGGCGTTTGCAACGATACGCAGTTCACCGCCGCTGCCTAGGTGGCGGACAGCTCCACGAATCAACGTCTGTGCGGCTTCAAGGCTGGTCTCCATACCATCGTGGAACGGTGGGTTAGAGATGATGATATCAAAGCGGCCAGTGACTTCAGAGAACACGTTGCTGGCGAAAACGTCACCTTCCAGCCCGTTAGCGGCGAGGGTCGCGCGGCTCGCTTCAACAGCAGGGGCACTCACATCGCTCAGGGTTAAACGGACTTTCGGTGAATGACTTGCCAGCACGGCGGAGAGCACGCCAGCGCCACAGCCCACATCCAGAACTTTCCCTTTGGTGTGTGGCGTGAAAGTGGAAAGCAGCAGTTGACTGCCCACGTCCAGACCGTCACGGCTGAATACGCCTGGGAGGGTTTTGATCGTCAGACCATCCAGCTGATACTCGCCCCAGTATTTTTCCGCATCAAAGGTCGGCTGTTTATCCAGACGACCGTGGTACAGACCACAGCGACGCGCGCTGTCAATTTTGTTCAGCGTTGCGTATTCCGCCAGCATAGGCTCTGCGCTACGCACGCCGCTGCGGTTTTCACCCACGACAAAAATATCGCAGCCCACCGGCAGCATAGAAAGCAGGTTCATCAGCTGGAACTGAGCTTCTGGCTTGTTCTTCGGCCAGTAGTAAATCAGGGTGTCACAGTCGGCGACATCGCTTTGCTCTGCCACCAGGCTGAAGCGTACGCGGTCTTCCATCTGACGGCTCAAAAGCTGCCAGTGGTGGTATTGCTGAGTATGGGCGCGGCTCGCGGCACACTCGAAACGGCCAGGCAGGTCATCCTGCATATCTCCGGCAAAAAGAATACGGCTTTGTTCGAAATCATCACTGTGGCGCAGCAAGACTTCACTTGCCGGGGTAAATGCAGACATGAATTGTTCCTCAATAAACTATGGCGGCGAGTATAGTTGGTTGATGGCGCAGATACGACATATTTGCTATATTTGCGCGCCTGACAGACAGGAGTTTTCGCTATGACATCCCGACGAGACTGGCAGTTACAGCAACTGGGTATTACCCAGTGGGCCCTGCGTCGCCCGACGGCGTTGCAGGGCGAAATTGCTATCTCAATTCCTGCACATGTTCGTCTGGTTATGGTGGCAGAGGCGTTGCCTGCATTGAATGAAACGTTGATCAATGATGTGCTACGCACGCTGAAGGTGAGCCAGGATCAGGTGTTGCAGCTCACGCCCGATCGTGTCGCCATGCTACCCGCCGAAAGCCACTGTAATTTCTGGCAGTTAGGCGTTGAAGAAGTCCTTACGCTTCGTGGCGGCAGACTCTCTTCGCCAGCCCTGGAAGAACTAAAAGCAAACCCAGCAGCGCGAAGCGCTCTATGGCAACAAATCTGCGAATATGAACACGATTTCTTCCCTCACGACGACTGATCTCGCATCGGCGTTCGCGATTGAAACACGCGCCCACGCTTTCCCGTGGAGCGAAAAAACCTTTGCCAGCAATCAGGGCGAGCGTTATCTCAATTTCCGCATGGATGTTGACGGCGAGATGGCTGCGTTTGCCATTACGCAGGTCGTTCTGGATGAGGCAACGCTGTTTAATATCGCTGTCGATCCGGCATTTCAGCGCCGAGGTTTGGGCAGAGAACTGCTTGAATTTTTGATTCGCGAGCTGGAAGCGCGAGACGTTTTCACGCTTTGGCTTGAGGTGCGCGCGTCTAACGCCGCCGCTATTGCGCTCTACGAAAGTTTAGGCTTTAACGAGGCGACGATTCGCCGTAATTATTACCCCACTGCAGACGGGCGCGAAGACGCCATCATCATGGCTTTGCCGATTGGATAAAAAAGGTTGTAACGATGAAATGGGACTGGATTTTCTTTGACGCCGACGAAACGCTGTTTACGTTTGATTCGTTTGGTGGTCTACAGCGGATGTTTTTGGATTATAGCGTTACCTTTACCGCTGAAGATTTTCAGGACTATCAGGCGGTGAATAAGCCGCTGTGGGTGGATTACCAGAACGGAACCATCACCGCGTTGCAGCTTCAACATCAGCGTTTTCAAAGCTGGTCGGAACGTTTGAACGTCGATCCCGATTCGCTCAATGAGGCCTTTCTTAATGCAATGGCAGAGATCTGTGCGCCGCTGCCGGGTGCCGTGTCGTTGCTGAATGCGCTGAAAGGCAAAGCGAAGCTGGGGATCATCACCAACGGTTTTACGGCCTTGCAGCAGATCCGACTTGAGCGCACCGGTCTGCGCGATCATTTTGATGCATTAGTGATTTCCGAGCAGGTAGGCGTACCCAAACCGGATCCGCGCATTTTTGATTATGCGCTGGAACAAGCGGGTCATCCCGATCGTGAACGCGTGCTGATGGTGGGCGATACCGCTGAGTCAGATATTCTGGGCGGCATGAAGTCTGGTCTTGCGACTGTCTGGCTTAATGCGCACAGCCGCGCCTTACCTGACGGCATTCATCCGACCTGGACCGTCACATCATTGGACGAACTGGAGCAACTCCTGTGTAAACAATGATTGCCTGCCCCCCGTTGATGGGTAAAATAGCCGCAATTTCGTATTCCATGATGCGTGGCCAGCTGCCGCGCTTAAATAAGAAGATTCAATTATGACGTTGTCCCCTTATCTGCAAGAGGTGGCGAAGCGCCGTACTTTTGCCATTATCTCTCACCCGGATGCCGGTAAAACGACCATCACCGAAAAGGTGCTTTTATTCGGACAGGCGATTCAAACTGCCGGTACGGTAAAAGGTCGTGGTTCAAGCCAGCACGCGAAATCGGACTGGATGGAGATGGAAAAGCAGCGTGGTATTTCGATCACCACGTCCGTGATGCAGTTTCCGTATCACGACTGCCTGGTGAACCTGCTGGACACCCCGGGCCACGAAGACTTCTCAGAAGATACCTACCGTACCTTGACGGCGGTTGACTGCTGTTTGATGGTGATCGACGCCGCAAAAGGTGTAGAAGATCGTACCCGTAAGCTGATGGAAGTCACCCGTCTGCGCGACACGCCGATCCTCACGTTTATGAACAAACTTGACCGTGACATCCGTGACCCGATGGAAGTGATGGATGAAGTGGAGCGTGAGCTGAAAATCGCCTGCGCGCCGATCACCTGGCCGATTGGTTGCGGCAAGCTGTTTAAGGGCGTTTACCACCTCTATAAAGACGAAGTGTATCTCTACCAGACCGGTAAAGGTCACACCATTCAGGAAGTCCGCATCGTAAAAGGTTTGGATAATCCTGAACTGGAAACGGCCGTCGGCGAAGAGCTGGCGATGCAGCTGCGCGATGAGCTGGAGCTGGTGAAAGGCGCGTCGCACGAATTTGACCACGAGCTATTCATGGCCGGTGAAATCACGCCTGTCTTCTTTGGTACTGCGTTGGGTAACTTCGGCGTTGACCATATGCTCGACGGTTTGATCGAGTGGGCACCGCAGCCGATGCCGCGTAAAACCGACACCCGTCTGGTTGAAGCTGCTGAAGAGAAGTTCACCGGTTTTGTCTTTAAGATTCAGGCCAACATGGACCCGAAACACCGCGACCGCGTGGCGTTCCTGCGTGTGGTCTCAGGTAAGTACGAGAAAGGCATGAAGCTGCGCCAGGTGCGTATCGGCAAAGACGTGGTTATCTCCGACGCGTTGACCTTCATGGCCGGTGACCGTTCTCATGTTGAAGAGGCGTATCCGGGCGACATCATTGGTCTGCATAACCACGGCACCATCCAGATCGGCGATACGTTCACCCAGGGCGAAATGATGAAGTTTACGGGTATCCCGAACTTCGCCCCGGAACTGTTCCGCCGTATTCGCCTGCGCGATCCGCTCAAGCAAAAACAGCTGCTGAAAGGTCTGGTTCAGCTCTCCGAAGAGGGTGCGGTGCAAGTCTTCCGTCCTATTTCGAACAACGATCTCATCGTGGGCGCTGTGGGTGTGCTTCAGTTTGACGTGGTCGTTGCACGTCTGAAAAGCGAGTACAACGTTGAGGCGATTTACGAATCGGTGAACGTTGCCACCGCACGCTGGGTTGAATGTTCTGACGTGAAAAAATTCGAAGAATTTAAGCGTAAGAATGAAATCCAGCTGGCACTGGATGGCGGTGATAACCTCACCTACATTGCGCCGACCATGGTTAACCTGAACCTCACTCAGGAGCGTTATCCGGACGTTCAGTTCCGTAAAACGCGCGAGCACTAATCCCATCTCAGAGCGCGGCGATCGCCGCGCTCTTCTTAATTCCCTGCTTTATTAATCCCTTGCGGAATTTTCTTAATTCATTGCATTTTCATCTCTATCGCTCATTATTTCGCCGTTTCTGAAAGCAGCCCTCAAATTGTGATCTATATTTAACTCAGTGTTTAGCACCGGGCGCGGATGAAAGCTCTGTTCAATGCGTGTTGATAAGCCTCTCATCCCGACCGTGTGTTTAATCGCAAAACTAATAACTAGTCCAAGGGATGTTTGACGCTCAAATTACGAGCAAACTACAGGAATACATCGATGAATATGACAAGACTGAAGATTTCTAAAACTTTGCTGGCAGTCACTTTGGGTAGCATCCTGGTAAGCGGTTCTGCACTGGCAGAAACCACCGCCACGGACAAAGCGCAATCCACCGCTGATTCCGCAGGGCAAAAAATCGATAGCTCTATGAATAAAGTCGGTAATTTCATGGATGACAGCTCTATCACAGCAAAAGTGAAAGCCGCTCTGGTGGATGATGAAAAGATCAAGAGCACCGACATCTCCGTGAAAACGGATAAAAAAGTGGTCACGTTAAGTGGCTTTGTCGAAAGCCAGGCGCAAGCTGAACAAGCGGTCACCGTGGCGAAAGGCGTTGAGGGTGTCACCTCAGTCAGCGACAAACTGCACGTTCGTGATGCCAAAGATCAGTCAGTGAAAGGCTATGCAGGCGATACGGCAACCACTAGCGAAATCAAAGCTAAACTATTAGCAGATGACATCGTGCCGTCACGTAAAGTGAAAGTGGAAACCACCGATGGTGTGGTGCAGCTCTCCGGTACGGTTGATTCACAGGCGCAGGTTGAGCGTGCCGAAACTATCGCTAAAGCCGTTGATGGCGTGAAAAGCGTTAAAAACGATCTGAAAGCGAAATAAAAACGACATTTGGCTGAACGCTGGTGGGCGTCCTGAGCGCCCACATTAAGCGGCCGATATTAACTATGGTAAAGGAGAGTTCTATGTTTCGTTGGGGCATCATATTTCTGGTTATCGCGTTAATTGCCGCCGCTCTGGGCTTTGGTGGTTTGGCGGGTACAGCAGCTGGCGCGGCAAAAATTGTCTTCGTCGTCGGTATTATCCTGTTCCTGGTCAGCCTGTTTACTGGACGTCGTCGTCCCTAGCTGAGCGCAACAAGCCCGTCGATACGCGAAGCGACATCGACACTCACATCCAAAGCCAGTCCTTGTGACTGGCTTTTTCTGGTTTGAGTAAGGGGTATAGAATGCGCTACTGTGTCCTTACGATAAAAATCAGAACAGGAATGCAGCAGTGGGGCAGAGAATTCCCGTTACGCTTGGCAATATTGCGCCGTTAGCGTTAAAACCCTTTCGTCCCGGTCAGCTCGCGATAGTGTGTGAAGGCGGTGGGCAGCGGGGCATCTTCACAGCTGGCGTGCTGGATGAGTTCATGCGCGCGCAATTTAACCCGTTCGATCAATTTTTCGGGACGTCCGCCGGCGCGCAGAATCTTTCCGCCTACGTCTGCAACCAACCTGGTTACGCCCGCAAAGTGATCATGCGCTACACCACTTCACGCGATTTTTTTAATCCGATTCGCTTTGTCCGCGGCGGCAACCTTATCGATCTCGACTGGCTGTTAGATGCCACTTCCAGCAAGATGCCGCTGGCGATGGATACTGCTGCGCGCCTGTTCGATACGGGCAAAGAGTTTTGGATGTGCGCCAGCCGGGGCGACGACTACACGCCGGGCTATTTCTCGCCGCAAAAGGAGAACTGGCTGGATATTATTCGTGCCTCCAGCGCGATTCCCGGCTTTTACCGTACTGCCGCGGCGCTGGATGGTATTCATTATCTTGATGGCGGGATCAGCGATGCGGTCCCGGTTCAGGAAGCCGCCCGTCGCGGCGCGAAAACGATCGTCGTGATCCGCACCGTGCCGTCGCAGATGTACTACACCCCGCAGTGGTTTAAACGGATGGAGCGCTGGCTGGGCGACAGCAGCCTGCAGTCGCTGGTGAACATTGCGCATCAGCATGAATCCAGTTACAGCGCGATGCAGCGTTTTATCGAGAAACCGCCCGGCAAGCTGCGGATTTTTGAGATCTATCCGCCAAAACCGCTCCTGAGTATGGCGCTGGGCAGCCGTCTGCCATCCCTTCGCGATGATTACAAAACAGGGCGACTTTGCGGGCGCTATTTCCTGGCAACGGTCGGGAAAATGCTGGCTGAGCAACCCCCGATACGGCGCCATAAACGGATCATCACGCCGCCAACCTTAGTGGTTCCGCCTGCTGCTGTCGCGAATGATGTTGTGGCAACGCCGCTGATTGACGCTCCACATGCTAACGACACAACGTTCGATAACGAGGATCTGGCGTGACTTTCCGCTTTGTTGATACCCATTGCCACTTTGATTTTCCACCGTTTACCGGTGATGAAGCGCAAAGTATTCAGCAAGCCGCGGGCGCAGGTGTTCAGGCGATAATCGTCCCGGCGATCGAAGCTGCACATTTCGATCGGGTACTCGATCTGGCCAGAATGCACACGGCGCTGTACGCCGCGTTGGGTCTGCATCCGATTGTGATCGAAAAGCATCTGGACGCACATATTGATGTGCTTGACGACAAACTGCGATCCGGGAGCGAGAAACTGGTGGCGATAGGGGAGATCGGCCTGGATCTGTACCGTGACGATCCGCAGTTTGAACGCCAGCAGACGATCCTGGATGCCCAGCTGAAACTGGCCAAACGGCATGATTTACCGGTGATTCTGCATTCGCGGCGCACCCACGATAAGCTGGCGATGCACCTCAAACGCCACGATCTCCCGCGAACCGGCGTGGTGCATGGGTTCGCCGGAAGCCTTCAGCAGGCACAGCGTTTTATTGCACTGGGTTATAAAATCGGTGTGGGCGGGACGATCACCTACCCGCGTGCCAGTAAAACCCGTGATGTGATGACGCAACTGCCGCTTTCATCGTTGCTTCTGGAAACTGACGCGCCGGATATGCCCCTCAATGGTTTTCAGGGAGAACCTAACCGTCCGGAGCAGGCCGCGCGCGTCTTTACGACATTATGCGATCTCCGCAACGAGCCAGCAGACGTTATCGCTGATGCGCTGTTACGCAATACTCACGATCTCTTTGGGATCACTCTATAAATAGAGCGCTGGGCGGATCACCGTGATCCGATGCTTTTCTAATGCCAGCGCCAGCGGTTCCACATCGTCCGCCGTGGCGCTACGCCACGATGCCGCTTCGCCATACACGCCGTGTGCATGAAACGCGTTGATTCGCACCGGGACAGAACCCAGCGATCGGATAAAGGCCGTCAAAGCACCCAGATGTTCCAGATAATCACAACGATCGGGGATTACCAGCAGACGTAGCTCGGTTAATCGCTGGTGTTGAGCCAGCCAGCGGAGGCTGTGTTTGATCTGCGGATTCTCGCGCCCGGTCAGAAAACGATGATGCTCATTGTTCCAGGCTTTCAGATCCAGCATCGCGCCATCAAAAACCGGAAGCAGTTTTTGCCAGCCGGTTTCACTCAGCAAACCGTTGCTGTCGACCAGACAGGTGAGATGCTTCAGCGAGGCGTCGGCTTTGACGGCGCTAAACAGCGCCACCAAAAACGGCAGTTGAGTCGTCGCTTCCCCGCCGCTGACGGTGATCCCTTCGATAAAGGGCGCGACTTTACGGATTTGCCCCATCACGTCCTCAACGCTTAAGCGCTGCGCCATGGGCGTGGCCTGCTGCGGACACACGTGTAAACAGGTATCACATTTCTGGCAGTCGCTCTCCTGCCACCAGACCCGTCCGGCCTGAATGTTCAGCGCATCGTGCGGGCAATGGAGGACGCAGTCACCGCAGTCATTGCAGCGGCCTATCGTCCACGGGTTGTGGCAGGTTTTGCAGCGCAGGTTGCAGCCCTGCAGGAACAGAGCCAGGCGGCTGCCCGGCCCATCCACGCAGGAGAAGGGAATAACCTGACTAACTAAAGCGCATCTGCTGTTCATGGCTTATCACGCGTGGCTGACGTTCAAGGATACGGGTATTGCGCGCGGCCTCTTCGCCAAGCCAGGTGGTATTGGTGCGTGAACCTTCGGCGCGATATTTTTCCAGATCCGACAGACGCACCATATAGCCCGTGACGCGCACCAGATCGTTTCCGGCAACGTTAGCGGTGAACTCGCGCATTCCGGCATTAAACGCGCCGAGACACAGCTGAACAACCGCCTGCGGGTTACGTTTGATGGTTTCGTCCAGCGTCAAAATATCGCTGATCCCGGAAGGATAGTGTTTATGATGCGGCGCGACGGCGAGCAAATGGCTGATCGGATCGGGCTCATCGCCGTACGGCAATCGTGCCCCCGGCGTGGTGCCGGAATCAGAGCTGATGCCAGACTGGGCGTGCAGCATGGCGCGCTGCTTCCAGCCATGTTTTACCGGCGTATTCTCGACAAAGTGGGCAAGCTGTTCGCTGATGCGATAGCCCAGCGCATTGGCTTGCTCATCTTTCCCGTAACGGCCAGGGTGGCCCGATTTCTCGCACAGCACATTTACCGCTTCTGCCAGACTGTACATGCCAAACATCGGCACAAAACGATCGGCATCAATCAGCCCCTCTTTCACCAGGAAGCTATTCTCAAAGAAGCCGGATTGCTGATACAGGAAATCACAGCGGGCATCGATGATGGCGATCTGCTGCTGGCAGTAATGCGGCAGCGTGCGGTCGAAGAAATCCTCTGTGGACTCGCTGTGCTCGGCGATGGCCTTCAGATTCAGACGTACCAGGGTGCTGCCACCGCCAGCCAACGGCAGCGAGTTGTAGCAACTCACGACGCCAAAACGACCTTTTGTGAAAATTCTATCATTCATCGGACCATTAGAAATATGCGGTTTACTGCACTCACAAATATTTTTAGCGACTTCAAGTAGCAGATCGTCGGGCGTAATTTTCGGGTCATAAATAAAGGTGAGATTCGGCGCGACCTGCTTCAGCTCTGCATCTGCGCGTAAAATGGCGCGTGTCACAGGCGAATCTTCCGGACCGATATTGGCATGCATAAAGGCGTCAGGCAGCGTTCTGTCCAGGTAACGCCAGAAACGTTTTATTCTGCTTTCGATTTCTTCTTGTGTTAGAATTCTAACATAAGGTTGTAGCAGCGCATCGAGATGGCCCAGAAACACCGGCATCGATGTGACGGAAGGAACATGGTGATAAAGAATGGTCAGCAGCGAAAGCGCGTCATCAAGATCCTTTGCGCCTTCGAGCTCCAGCCATTCTGATCCGTTAGCCAGAAATTTGGCGTAATCAGGCAGAACGTAGCGCGGTTTAAAAGGCGCATGGCCTTCAAACATGTCGCAGATAAACCCGTCATCCAGCGCTGAACGCGCCGCGGGTGGCAGACCGGGATAGGGCAGATTGTTTTCCGCTTCCAGCGCCAGAAAATGGCGTTTTTGCTCAGGCGTCAGTACCGGGCTTGTCACAATTTGCTGGCAACGTTGTTGCATAGCATCGAGACCGGAGGTGGACATAGTCGCTTCCTTATTATTCTGCGGATGATGGGCCGATTGTAGGAAGTCATTACGCTGAAGCTATTGATCAGAAGCGGGTGATTGCTGCTTTAGTCAGCAGATTCAGGACTGAAATTTGAAGTAGATCTCATTACAGTAATGCAAATTTGTATGCAGTTTTCATTAACTGTGATGAATGTCGAAGTGTGAGTGCGGGTGAATGTTAGAATACTCACATACCCGCAAGGTGAAAAATTATACGGCGATGCCGTTGGAGATTGTTATGACTGATTTAACCGCAAGCAGCCTGCGCGCGTTGAAACTGATGGACCTGACTACCCTGAACGATGACGACACGAATGAGAAAGTGATCGCGCTGTGTCATCAGGCGAAAACGCCAGTGGGCAATACCGCCGCTGTCTGCATTTACCCACGTTTTATCCCCATTGCGCGTAAAACGCTGAACGCGCAGGGCACGCCTGAAGTGCGCATCGCGACCGTAACCAACTTCCCACATGGCAATGACGATATCGATATCGCGCTGGCAGAAACACGCGCAGCGATTGCTTACGGTGCGGATGAAGTTGACGTGGTGTTCCCTTACCGTGCGCTGATCGCAGGTAACGAGCAGGTCGGTTTTGATCTGGTGAAAGCCTGTAAAGACGCCTGTGCGGCGGCAAACGTTCTGCTGAAAGTGATCATCGAAACCGGTGAACTGAAAGAAGAAGCGTTGATTCGTAAAGCGTCTGAAATTTCTATCAAAGCCGGTGCAGATTTCATCAAAACGTCCACCGGTAAAGTACCGGTCAACGCCACGCCAGAAAGCGCACGCATCATGATGGAAGTGATTCGCGATATGGGCGTGTCTAAAACCGTTGGCTTTAAACCTGCGGGCGGCGTTCGCACTGCCGAAGACGCGCAGCAGTTCCTGGCGATCGCTGACGATCTGTTCGGCGCAGACTGGGCCGATTCACGCCACTATCGTTTTGGCGCTTCCAGCCTGCTGGCTAGCCTGTTGAAAACGCTGGGTCACGGCGACGGTAAGAGCGCAAGCGGCTACTAATATTACTCCTGCGGCGATAGTGTTTCGCCGCATTTAACCTGATTCCTGGGGGCTACTTTGTTTCTCGCACAAGAAATTATTCGTAAAAAACGTGATGGTCATGCATTAAGCGACGAAGAAATCCGTTTCTTTATCAACGGTATTCGCGACAACACCATCTCTGAAGGGCAAATTGCTGCCCTGGCGATGACCATCTTTTTCCACGATATGTCGATGCCGGAACGTGTATCGCTGACCATGGCGATGCGGGATTCAGGTAGCGTTCTGGACTGGAAAAGCCTCAATCTTAACGGCCCGATCGTGGACAAGCACTCCACGGGCGGCGTAGGCGATGTCACCTCTCTGATGCTTGGCCCAATGGTCGCCGCATGCGGCGGCTACATCCCAATGATCTCCGGGCGCGGCTTGGGTCACACGGGCGGTACGCTCGACAAACTGGAAGCCATTCCGGGCTTCGATATCTTCCCGAACGACACGCGTTTTCGCGAAATTATTAAAGACGTTGGTGTGGCGATTATCGGCCAGACCAGCTCTCTGGCTCCGGCGGACAAGCGTTTTTACGCAACCCGCGACATCACCGCGACGGTTGATTCCATCCCGCTGATTACGGCTTCTATACTGGCCAAAAAACTGGCCGAAGGGCTGGATGCGCTGGTGATGGACGTGAAAGTGGGCAGCGGTGCATTTATGCCGACATTTGAACTCTCTGCGGCACTGGCTGAAGCGATCGTTGGCGTTTCCAACGGCGCGGGTGTGCGCACCACGGCATTGCTGACGGACATGAATCAGGTGCTGGCGTCGAGCGCCGGTAACGCGGTTGAAGTCCGCGAGGCGGTGCAGTTCCTGACGGGCGAATACCGTAACCCGCGTCTGTTCGACGTCACTATGGCGCTGTGCGTTGAAATGCTGATTTCCGGCAAGCTGGCCAAAGACGACAGCGAGGCGCGTGCCAAATTGCAAGCCGTGCTGGATAACGGTAAAGCGGCAGAGATCTTTGGCCGTATGGTGGCGGCGCAAAAAGGCCCGAACGATTTCGTTGAGAACTATGCGAAATACCTGCCAACCGCCATGCTCAGCAAAGCGGTGTATGCCGACACAGAAGGCTTTGTCAGTGCAATGGATACCCGTGCGCTAGGCATGGCAGTGGTCTCAATGGGCGGCGGTCGTCGTCAGGCGTCGGACACTATTGATTACAGCGTTGGCTTTACTGATATGGCGCGTCTGGGCGACAGCGTTGACGGGCAGCGTCCGCTAGCCGTTATCCATGCGAAAGACGAAAACAGCTGGCAGGAATCGGCGAAAGCGGTGAAAGCGGCCATTACGCTTGATGACAAAGCGCCAGAAAGCACACCAACGGTCTATCGTCGTATCACCGATTAGTCGTATACTGATCTGATCGAATTTTTATGAAGCACTGAGTACGGAGAATATGATGAAACGTGCATTTATTATGGTGCTGGACTCATTCGGCATCGGCGCTACAGAAGATGCGGATCGCTTTGGTGACGTAGGTTCTGACACCATGGGTCACATCGCAGAAGCCTGTGCAAAAGGTGAAGCGGATATCGGCCGTCAAGGCCCGTTGAAATTGCCGAACCTGACGCGTCTGGGTCTGGTGAAAGCGCATGAAGGTTCTACCGGTAAAGTGGCCGCGGGTATGGATGCGAACGCGGAAGTGGTTGGCGCATACGCCTGGGCTCACGAGCTATCTTCCGGGAAAGATACCCCGTCAGGTCACTGGGAAATCGCTGGCGTGCCGGTGCTGTTTGATTGGGGTTATTTCTCCGATCACGAGAACAGCTTCCCGCAGAAATTGCTGGATAAGCTGGTTGAGCGCGGCAATCTGCCGGGTTACCTCGGTAACTGCCACTCATCAGGTACGGTGATTCTGGATCAGCTCGGCGAAGAACATATGAAAACCGGCAAGCCGATTTTCTATACCTCTGCTGACTCGGTGTTCCAGATTGCCTGTCACGAAGAGACTTTCGGTCTCGATCGCCTGTATGAGCTGTGCGAAATCGCGCGTGAAGAGCTGACCGAAGGCGGCTACAACATTGGCCGCGTTATCGCACGTCCGTTTATCGGCAACAAGCCGGGTGAATTCCAGCGTACTGGTAATCGTCACGATCTGGCCGTTGAACCGCCAGCCGCGACTGTACTGCAGAAACTGGTTGATGAGAAAGATGGCCAGGTGGTTTCCGTGGGTAAAATCGCGGACATCTACGCTAACTGTGGTATCACCAAAAAAGTGAAAGCCACCGGTCTGGATGCGCTGTTTGACGCGACCGTTAAAGAGATGAAAGAAGCGGGTGATAAGACAATCGTTTTCACCAACTTCGTGGACTTCGACTCTTCCTGGGGCCACCGTCGTGATATCGCCGGTTACGCTGCTGGGCTTGAGCTGTTCGACCGCCGTCTGCCTGAGCTGATGGAGCTGGTGGGAGAAGATGACATTCTGATCCTGACCGCTGACCACGGCTGCGACCCAAGCTGGACCGGCACTGACCATACGCGCGAGCACATTCCGGTACTGGTTTACGGCCCAAAAGTGAAACCCGGTTCTCTCGGCCACCGCGAAACCTTCGCCGATATCGGACAGACCATTGCCAGCTACTTCGGCACGTCACCGATGGACTACGGTAAAAACATGCTGTGATGATTTGGGCGGGAGATTCCCGCCCTTCGTACATTTTATTGAAAAGGATAAAACGATGGCTACCCCACATATTAATGCAGAAATGGGCGATTTCGCGGATGTAGTGCTGATGCCTGGCGATCCGCTGCGCGCTAAGCACATTGCTGAAACTTTCCTCGAAGACGTACGCGAAGTGAATAACGTGCGTGGCATGCTGGGCTTCACCGGAACGTACAAAGGCCGCAAAATCTCCGTAATGGGTCACGGCATGGGTATCCCGTCTTGCTCCATTTACACCAAAGAGCTGATCACCGATTTCGGCGTGAAGAAAATCATTCGCGTGGGTTCTTGCGGTGCTGTGCGCATGGACGTGAAACTGCGTGACGTGGTTATTGGCATGGGTGCATGCACCGATTCCAAAGTGAACCGTATGCGTTTTAAAGATCACGACTTTGCTGCTATTGCTGACTTCGGTATGGTGCGTAATGCGGTAGACGCAGCAAAAGCACTGGGCGTTGACGCGCGCGTCGGTAACATTTTCTCAGCTGACCTGTTCTACTCCCCGGACGGCGGCGAAATGTTCGACGTGATGGAAAAGTACGGCATCCTGGGCGTGGAAATGGAAGCGGCTGGCATCTACGGTGTTGCGGCTGAGTTTGGTGCAAAAGCGCTGACCATCTGTACCGTATCTGACCACATCCGCACGCATGAGCAGACGTCTGCTGCTGAGCGTCAGACCACCTTCAACGACATGATCAAAATCGCGCTGGAATCCGTTCTGCTGGGCGATAAAGAGTAAACCTCTCTTTCCTCCTCTCCGTGTGTGAGGATAAAGAGTAAGCCTCTCTTTCCTCCCTCTCCCTGTGGGAGAGGGTTGGGGTGAGGGCATCAGACCGCACGGTTATTTGACCGCGTTAGCAATCCATGCCGACAGTTCTCTCAGCTCCGTTTCCTGCTCCGGGAAATCCACCAACAGCGCATCACACTCCTGTTGCAGCCTATCTGCGCGATACAGACAGCCCTGCAAACGTGCCGCCAGTGCCTCCAGCGGTGCCGGATTCAGACTATCGGTAAACACCTGCGTACGCGTGATATGGCCTCTCTCAACGTCGAAGTGCAGCTCCACGCCGCCCCAGGTGAATCGCTCGTCCAGTAAATGCGAAAAAGCAGGCGCCTGACCAAAATTCCATTCCCAACTGCTCTGACGGGCAAACGTCTCGGCAAAATTCGGCAGATCGGGCGTTTTATCCGGGGAGATAATTTCGGCCTCCACGCGCTCGCCGTAGTGTTCAAAGAACGCCTCGCGTATGGCATCGCAGATCTGTTCGTGAGTGATGCCCGGCATTAACTCCACCAGATTCGCCACGCGACCCCGCACAGACGTAATCCCCTTAGCCTGTAGCTTTTTCTTATCAGGATTAAGGTAATTGGCCAGACGGCTCAAGTCAGCACTGAGCAACAGCGTCCCGTGATGAAATCCGCGATCTTTGGTTTCGCGATAAGCCGAGCCAGACACTTTTCGATCGCCTTCGCGGGTTTTCACCACCAGATCGTTGCGTCCGGAGGCTTCTGCATTGACGCCGAGTGAGTTCAGGGCTTTCAACACAATGGCCGTGGAGATGGTTTTATCGTACTCCGGTTTTCCGGCCATAAAGGTAAAACAGGTGTTGCCGAGATCGTGGAACACCGCGCCGCCACCGCTGCTACGACGGGCGAGGCGAACGTTATCCTCTTCCATACGTCGCGTATTACACTCTTTCCACGGGTTCTGCGCCCGCCCAATCACCACCGTGTCGGCGTTGCGCCACAGGAATAACACGCGTTGGGTGGCAGGCATCTGGCGGAAAATGCACTCTTCCACCGCGAGATTAAACCAGGGATCGTAAGAGTCAGAGATAAGCAGGCGTAACGTCGTCATGGCAGATTTCCTTTTCCGAATCGTTTGCCTACTTTACCATTAATCTTTCTTCTCGCTCTCTTCCTCTTCCGGCACCGATTTGCTGGCGGTGAGCAGGAACGGCGATTGCTGCCAGCGGGTGCGTTTGCCCTGCAACAGCGTGCGCGTCAGTACCACGCCGATTGCCAGCGAAAGCAGCAGCATCAGGCGCAATATATTGGTGGTGTTATCGACCTGTTTGGCCTCGGTCGCCAGCGTGTGAGTATCCAGCGTCAGGCGTAAATAGCCGAGCGGACCATTTTTGCCCTGAATGGGTTCGACAATTTGTTGGTTAAAGTAGCCGCCCGCTTTTTTGCCGTCGAGCGCCAGACGGTCGCGAACATCAACGTGCTCGCCCGTGCGCGCAATCAACGCGCCTTGCTCGTCGTACACGCCTGCATCCAGAATTCGGCTATTTTCCGTAATCTGGCGCAATACCTGGCTGATGCGTTTATCGTCCGGCGTTTCGGTGCGCATCGCGGGCGCGATAGTGATCGTGACCTGGCGTGCCAGCGTTCGGGCCAACTCTTCGAGCTGCGGATTACGCTGTCGCTGGTGATTCTGGCTAAACCAGGACGCCCCTTGCATCAGTGCTACCAGCAGTGCGAGACATGAAAGAACAATCACTGCACGATGAAGCCGGAATTTCAGTTTTGCGCGAGCCATATTCCACCTGCTGAAAATTTACCGCTTAATGTTGCCAGAAGTGATGGTTACAAGGTAGCCTCATGCGTTATTTTCCCCCTGGAACCTTCCGGCGCGAACCAATTTACAGGAGCTTCAATGCCAAACATTACCTGGTGCGACCTGCCTGACGATGTCTCTTTCTGGCCAGGATTGCCGCTTTCTTTAAGTGGCGATGAGGTAATGCCACTGGATTACCATGCTGGCCGTAGCGGCTGGCTGCTGTACGGACGCGGGCTGGATAAGCAACGCCTTACCCAATACCAAACGAAACTCGGTGCCGCGATGGTGATTGTGGCGGCGTGGTGTATCGAAGATTATCAGGTGCTTCGGCTGGCCGGTTCTTTGACGCAGCGCGCAACCCGTCTGGCGCATGACGCCGGGCTGGACGTCGCCCCGCTGGGCAAAATCCCACATCTGAAAACGCCTGGCCTGCTGGTGATGGACATGGATTCCACCGCTATTCAGATCGAGTGTATTGACGAGCTCGCTAAATTGGCCGGTAGTGGCGAACTGGTGGCGGAAGTGACCGAGCGCGCAATGCGCGGCGAATTAGATTTTGCCGCCAGCCTGAAGCAGCGCGTCGCCACGCTGAAAGGCGCTGACGCGAATATTCTGCGCCAGGTGCGTGATGAACTGCCGCTGATGCCGGGCCTGACGCAACTGGTGCTTAAGCTCGAAACGCTGGGCTGGAAAGTGGCCATCGCATCGGGTGGATTTACGTTCTTCGCGGATTATCTGCGCGACAAGCTGCGCCTGACGACGGTGGTCGCCAACGAACTTGAGATCATGGACGGGAAACTGACCGGTCAGGTGATCGGCGATATCGTGGATGCGCAGTACAAAGCCAACACGCTGATGCGTCTGGCGGAAAAATACGAAATTCCTGTCGAGCAGACCGTGGCCATTGGCGACGGGGCGAACGATCTGCCGATGATCAAGGTGTCGGGACTTGGCATCGCTTATCATGCCAAGCCTAAAGTGAATGAAAAGACGGAAGTGACTATCCGTCATGCTGATCTGATGGGCGTGTTTTGCATCCTGTCCGGCAGCGTGAATCACAAATAAAGAGGTAAACCATGGCGAAAGCTCCAAAACGCGCATTTGTCTGTAATGAATGTGGTGCGGATTATCCGCGCTGGCAGGGGCAGTGCAGCGCCTGCCAGGCGTGGAATACCATCACTGAAGTGCGTGGTGTGGCCGCTTCGCCAACGGTCGCTCGCAACGAACGCCTGAGCGGCTACGCGGGCAATGCAGGTATTTCTAAAGTTCAGAAACTTTCTGACATTAGCCTGGACGAAGTGCCGCGCTTTTCCACGGGATTTAAAGAGTTTGATCGCGTACTGGGCGGCGGCGTCGTGCCGGGCAGTGCGATTCTGATCGGTGGGAATCCGGGGGCAGGTAAATCCACGCTATTGCTGCAAACGCTGTGCAGACTCTCAGAGCAGATGAAAACCCTGTACGTCACGGGCGAAGAGTCCCTGCAGCAGGTAGCGATGCGCGCGCACCGGCTTGGCTTGCCGACCGGTAATCTCAATATGCTCTCGGAAACCAGCATCGAGCAGATCTGCATGATTGCGGAAGAAGAGCAGCCAAAGCTGATGGTGATCGACTCCATTCAGGTGATGCACATGGCGGATATCCAGTCCTCGCCGGGCAGTGTGGCCCAGGTGCGTGAAACCGCAGCCTATCTGACGCGCTTTGCCAAAACGCGCGGCGTAGCGATTGTGATGGTCGGCCATGTCACCAAAGACGGCTCGCTGGCTGGCCCGAAAGTGCTTGAGCACTGTATTGACTGTTCCGTGATGCTGGACGGCGATGCCGATTCCCGATTCCGCACGCTGCGCAGCCATAAAAACCGTTTCGGAGCGGTGAATGAGCTGGGTGTGTTTGCCATGACCGAACAGGGGCTGCGTGAAGTCAGCAACCCGTCGGCGATTTTCCTGAGCCGCGGTGAAGAAGTCACCTCCGGCAGCTCGGTAATGGTGCTGTGGGAAGGGACGCGTCCGCTGCTGGTCGAGATCCAGGCGTTGGTGGATCAGTCGATGATGGGCAATCCACGCCGCGTCGCGGTCGGACTGGAGCAAAACCGATTAGCGATTCTGCTGGCGGTGTTGCATCGTCATGGCGGTCTGCAAATGGCGGATCAAGACGTTTTCGTGAACGTCGTCGGCGGTGTGAAAGTCACTGAAACCAGTGCCGATCTGGCGTTGCTGCTGGCAATGGTGTCCAGTCTACGCAACCGACCTTTGCCGCAGGATCTGGTGGTATTTGGTGAAGTCGGGCTGGCCGGGGAAATTCGCCCGGTGCCGAGCGGGCAGGAGCGTATTTCTGAAGCGGCTAAACACGGCTTCCGTCGTGCGATTGTCCCCGCTGCCAATGTGCCGAAAAAAGTGCCGGAAGGGATGAAGGTTTTCCCTGTCAAAAAACTCTCGGATGCACTCGGCGTCTTTGACGACTTATAATTAACCCCGTCATACTTTATTTCCCGGCTGGGTCCGGCCAGGCAAATCCATTTAGCAGGAGGCTCTTGTGTCATCATTTGACTATCTCAAAACCGCGATCCGCCAGAAAGGCTGTACTTTGCAGCAGGTGGCCGAAGCTAGCGGCATGACCAAGGGCTACTTGAGCCAGCTTCTCAATGCAAAAATAAAAAGCCCCAGCGCGCAAAAGTTGGAGGCGCTGCACCGTTTCCTCGGGCTTGAATTCCCGCGGATGCAAAAGAATATCGGCGTGGTGTTCGGCAAGTTTTACCCGCTGCATACCGGGCATATCTATTTGATTCAACGCGCCTGTAGCCAGGTCGATGAGCTTCATATCATCATGGGTTACGACGATACGCGCGACCGTGCGCTGTTTGAAGACAGCGCCATGTCACAGCAGCCGACCGTATCGGATCGTCTGCGCTGGCTGCTTCAAACCTTTAAATATCAGAAAAACATTCGTATTCATGCCTTTAACGAAGAGGGTATGGAGCCCTATCCGCACGGCTGGGATGTCTGGAGCAACGGCATCAAAGCGTTTATGGAAGAGAAGGGGATTACGCCAAACTGGATTTACACCTCTGAAGAGTCTGATGCCCCGCAGTTCCGCGAGCATTTGGGCACTGAAACGGTGCTCATCGATCCTAAGCGTACCTTCATGAATATCAGCGGCGGACAGATCCGCGAAAACCCGTTCCGCTACTGGGACTATATTCCGACGGAAGTGAAGCCGTTCTTTGTGCGCACGGTGGCGATTCTGGGCGGGGAATCGAGCGGTAAGTCGACGCTGGTGAACAAGCTCGCCAATATTTTTAACACCACCAGTGCGTGGGAATATGGGCGTGATTACGTTTTTTCGCACCTTGGCGGCGACGAGATGGCGCTCCAGTATTCCGATTACGATAAAATCGCGCTGGGACACGCGCAGTACATTGATTTCGCGGTCAAATATGCTAATAAAGTCGCGTTTGTGGACACTGATTTTGTGACGACTCAAGCGTTTTGTAAAAAGTACGAAGGGCGTGAGCATCCGTTCGTACAAGCGCTGATTGATGAGTACCGCTTTGACCTGGTGATCCTGCTGGAAAACAACACCCCGTGGGTGGCCGATGGGATGCGCAGCCTGGGCAGTTCGGTCGACAGAAAAGAGTTCCAGACCATGCTGGTAGACATGCTGCACGAAAATAACGTGGAGTTTGTGCATGTGGAAGAGTCAGATTATGACAACCGCTTCCTGCGCTGCGTTGAGCTGGTGAAAGGATTGATGGGCGAGCAGGGATAGTCCGCTCACCCAACCCTCTCCCACAGGGAGAGGGTGAAAGATACCCCGGGTGTTCCCTGTCCCTTGAGTATAGGGTGAGGGAAAAATCACGCTCAGAACGCCACCACCACTTTCCCGCGCATATGCCCGTCCAGCACTTTGCGGTGTGCTTCCGTGATGCTCTCCACGCTTAAACCGTGTAGCGTTTCGCTGAGCGAACTCTCCACCACGCCGTTATCCACCAGCTTTGCCACCTCATTTAAAATCTCGCCCTGACGCGCCATATCTGCGGTCTGATACATGCTGCGGGTGTACATAAATTCCCAGTGCAGCGCGGCGGATTTTGACTTCAGCGCGTTTTGATCCAGCGGACGATCGTTCTCCACGATGCTGCAAATATGCCCCTGCGGTGCAATCAGATCGCTCACGGCAGCCCAGTGACCGTCGGTATCATTGAGAATGAAAATGTAATCCACGAATTTGATGTCGTGTTTCTCCAGTTCACCCTGGAGATCGCGGTAATTCACCACCCGATCCGCGCCGCGATCGTAGCACCACTGCGCGGAGTCGTCGCGAGATGCCGTCGCGATCACCTTAACGTTGCTGTTGTGCTTCGCAAACGGGATCGCCAGCGATCCCACGCCGCCCGCTCCGCCGATAATCAGGAGCGTCTTGTCCGCACCGGCGTCCTGAATGTTCAGACGTTCAAACAAACCCTCCCACGCGGTCAGGGCGGTTAACGGCAACGCGGCGGCTGACGCCCAGTCGAGACGGGTCGGTTTATGCCCCACAATTCGTGCGTCGATAAGCTGGTGGCTTGAGTTACTGCCTGGACGGGTGATATCCCCCGCATACCATACTTCGTCGCCGGGCTTGAATTGAGTGACGCCCGTACCGACGGCGTTGACGATCCCACTGGCATCCCATCCCAGAATACGCGGCGTTTTCAGACCGGTTTTCGCGATACCGGCATGGACTTTTGTATCAACTGGGTTGATGGAGACCGCTTTCACTTCGACCAGCAGATCGTGTTCACCCGGTTGTGGCATGGGTTGCATGATTTCAATGAACGTTGAAGGTGCGTTCGGGTTCACGGCGATGGCTTTAACTGACATGGTGAGCTCCTCATGAATGACGTTATGTTGAGGCTAGTCTATTCAGCCACCAGACGCGTGATAAGATGGACAATCAAGAACGAAGTGTTCGCTCAGGATGAACAGTATGTTTAAACAGCTTCAGGATATGGCCCTGTTTGCGCTGGTAGCGGAGATGGGCAGCTTTACTGCCGCCGCGCGTAAAGCTGGTTTACCGAAGTCCAGCGTCAGCCAGCGCGTGAGCCAGCTTGAGCAGCAGGTGGGAATTCGGTTGCTAAATCGCACCACGCGCAAGCTCAACCTGACGTTTGCGGGCGAGCACTATCTTGTGCATTGCCGTGAGATGCTGGCGGCGAGTGAACGCGCGGAATACGCCATTCAGCGCCTGCGCGATAACCCCAGCGGGCGACTGCGCATTACCTGTCCTGCGGGGATTGGAGCAACGCTGCTGGCGCATCTGAACGCTGATTTTCAGAGGCGGTATCCTGATGTATCGCTTGAAGTCAGTATTTCTGACGATCTGCTTGATCTGGTGGAATCCGGTTTTGACGTGGCTCTGCGCACCGGTAAGCCGCAAGATTCGTCATTGATTGGCCGCATGATTGGCCACTGTCCGCGCTATATGCTCGCGTCACCTGACTATCTGGCGCGCTGTGAGCCGCTGGAACACCCGCGTCAGCTCGTTGAGCATCGTTGCATCACGCACAAAGCCTGGCCGGAGTGGCTGCTGCGCCGGGAAAGCGAAGACTATCGCCATTTGCCGGATAATACCCATATCAGCGATAACCTGGTGTATGCCCGAGAAAGCGCCATCGCGGGGGCGGGGATTACGCTGTTACCGGCTTTTTTGCTGGAAGATAAACGCGAGAATGGCGCGCTGGTGCAGGTGTTACCGGACTGGAACGTTGAGGGCAATGAGCTGTGGCTGGCATATCCGAGCCGCAAGCTGAACTCTCCCGCGCTGATGAGCTATGTGGATTTTGCGATGCAGTATGACGAGGTTAAACGGTTTTATGTGAGTGGGTGAGTGATGTTGCGGTCTGGTGCCCTCTCCCACGGGGAGCGGGAGAACAGACTAAAAACGGCAACCGAAGTTGCCGTTTAGCTTTTTACCTAGCCTCATCCCTGCATGTTCCACAGGGAGAGGGAGAACAGACTAAAAACGGCAACCGAAGTTGCCGTTTAGCTTTTTACCTTGCCTCATCCCTGCTTGTTCCACAGGGAGGGGGAGAACAGACTAAAAACGGCAACCGAGGTTGCCGTTTTGCTTTTACTTGGAGATACGTTTGTACTTGATACGCTTCGGCTCCAGCGCGTCTGCGCCCAGCGTGCGTTTCTTGTACTCTTCGTATTCGGTGAAGTTACCTTCGAAGAACTCCACTTTACCTTCATCCTGATAGTCCAGAATGTGGGTCGCTACGCGGTCAAGGAACCAACGGTCGTGCGAGATAACCATTGCACAGCCCGGGAACTCCAGCATGGCGTTTTCCAACGCACGCAGGGTTTCGATGTCCAGGTCGTTGGTCGGTTCATCGAGCAGCAACACGTTACCGCCAACCTGCAGCAGCTTCGCCAGATGCAGACGACCACGCTCACCACCGGACAGTTCGCCGACGCGTTTACCCTGATCCACACCCTTGAAGTTGAAGCGGCCAACGTAGGCGCGGCTTGGCATCTCGGTGTTGCCGATACGCATGATATCTTGCCCGCCGGAGACTTCTTCCCAGACGGTTTTGCTGTTATCCATTGAATCACGGAACTGATCAACGGAGGCCAGTTTCACGGTCTCGCCAAGCGTAATCGTGCCGCTGTCAGGCTGTTCCTGACCGGACATCATGCGGAACAGCGTTGATTTACCCGCGCCGTTCGGGCCGATGATCCCGACAATTGCGCCTTTTGGCACGGAGAAGCTCAGGTCGTCAATCAGCAGGCGATCGCCGTAGGATTTACGCAGGTTGTTCACTTCAACGACTTTATCGCCCAGACGTGCTCCTGGTGGGATAAACAGTTCGTTGGTTTCGTTACGTTTCTGGTATTCGGAACTGTTCAGTTCTTCAAAACGAGCCAGACGGGCTTTACCCTTAGACTGACGGCCTTTTGCACCCTGACGAACCCACTCCAGCTCTTTCTCAATCGACTTACGACGAGCTGCTTCCTGAGAAGCTTCCTGCGCCAGGCGCTGATCTTTCTGCTCCAGCCAGGAGGAGTAGTTGCCTTCCCACGGAATACCTTCACCGCGGTCAAGCTCCAGAATCCAGCCTGCAACGTTATCGAGGAAGTAACGGTCGTGGGTGATTGCCACGACGGTGCCTTCGAAGTCGTGCAGGAAGCGCTCAAGCCACGCCACGGATTCCGCATCCAGGTGGTTGGTTGGTTCGTCGAGCAGCAGCATGTCTGGCTTTTCCAGCAGCAGACGGCACAGCGCGACGCGGCGGCGTTCACCACCGGAGAGTTTTTCAACTTTCGCGTCCCAGTCCGGCAGACGCAGGGCATCGGCCGCGCGCTCCAGCTGTACGTTCAGGTTGTGACCGTCGTGCGCCTGGATAATTTCTTCAAATTTACCCTGTTGCGCCGCGAGCTTGTCGAAATCAGCGTCTGGCTCAGCGTACTTCGCGTACACCTCATCCAGACCTTTCAGCGCGTTAACCACTTCAGAAACGGCTTCTTCGATGGATTCACGTACCGTGTGTTCCGGGTTTAGCTTCGGTTCCTGCGGCAGATAACCGATTTTAAGACCAGGCTGTGGGCGAGCTTCACCTTCGATATCGGTATCGATGCCCGCCATGATGCGCAGCAGGGTGGACTTACCGGCACCGTTGAGACCCAGAACACCGATTTTTGCGCCCGGGAAGAAGCTCAGCGAGATATTTTTCAGAATATGACGTTTCGGCGGAACAACTTTGCCGACACGATGCATGGTATAAACGAATTGAGCCACGTGGACTTCGCCTCTTTTATAGTAGAGAAAATAGAATTCAGCTGCGAAGTGTAGCCTTTTTCAGTGGCTAATCCCAGCCAGGAACTCCGGGAGTGTTAAAACGCGCAAGAAAGGTAAAAAAGTGTCCGCAGCGTGGCGCGTTGTGGTACTCCTGGTTAGCATAAGTGAATGACATTTTTGACGTGGCAAGACGCTACAACTGAAATCAACAATATGAAGGAGAGCTTGTGGAAAAAGCCAAACAGGTGGTCTGGCGTCTGCTGGCTGCCAGCGTGTGCGTGCTGACGATAAGCAACGCCGCGCGAGCTGATTCACTGGATGAACAACGTAACCGCTATGCACAAATCAAGCAGGCGTGGGATAGCAAACAGATGGATACCGTGCAGGCCTTGATGCCCACGCTGAAAGATTATCCTCTGTACCCGTATCTTGAATATCGTCAAATCACTGACGATCTGATGAACCAGCCGACGGTCACCGTCGCGAATTTTATACAGGCAAACCCAACGCTGCCGCCCGCCCGCACGCTGCAATCACGTTTTGTGAACGAGCTGGCGCGACGTGAAGACTGGCGCGGTTTGCTGGCGTTCAGCCCGGATAAACCGGGAACGACGGAAGCGCAATGTAACTACTACTATGCCAAGTGGAATACCGGCCAGGCCGAAGAGGCGTGGAACGGCGCGAAAGAACTGTGGCTGTCGGGTAAGAGTCAGCCGAATGCCTGTGATTCACTGTTTGGCGCATGGCGCGCGTCCGGTAAACAGGATCCGCTGGCCTATCTTGAGCGCATCCGTCTGGCGATGAAAGCGGGCAATACGCGCCTGGTCACGACGCTCGCGGGGCAAATGCCGTCCGACTATCAAACCATTTCCACCGCCGTGATCCAGCTGGCGAACGATCCCAATTCTGTCATGACGTTTGCCCGTTCAACGGGTGCGACCGATTTTACCCGCCAGATGGCCGCTGTGGCCTTTAGCAGCGTGGCACGCAATGACGTTGAAAATGCCCGGTTGATGATCCCGCAACTGATGCAGGTGCAGCAGCTAAATGACGATCAAACCCAGGAGCTGCGCGATATCGTGGCGTGGCGTTTGATGGGGACGGACGTCACCGATGAGCAAGCGCGCTGGCGTGACGACGCGATTATGCGCTCAAATTCCACTTCGCTGGTGGAACGTCGGGTGCGTATGGCGCTGGGCACAGGCGATCGCCGTGGCTTAAACACCTGGCTATCACGTCTGCCAATGGATGCGAAAGAGAAAGACGAATGGCGCTACTGGCAGGCTGATTTGCTGATGGAGCGCGGCCGCGAAGGTGAAGCGAAGGAGATCCTCCATTCTCTGATGCAGCAGCGCGGTTTCTATCCGATGGCAGCGGCGCAGCGACTGGGCGAAGAGTATCAGCTTAAAATCGACAAAGCGCCTGCGAACGCCAGCCCGGCACTGGTTCAAGGACCGGAAATGGCGCGCGTGCGCGAGCTGATGTACTGGAATATGGATAATACCGCGCGCAGCGAATGGGCTAATCTGGTCACCAGCCGCACGACGGATGAAAAGGCCCAGCTCGCACGCTATGCCTTTGATAATCGATGGTGGGATCTGAGCGTGCAGGCGACGATCGCCGGTAAGCTGTGGGATCATCTTGAAGAGCGTTTCCCGCTGGCCTACAAAGATCTGTTCGATCGTTACACCAGCGGAAAAGACATTCCGAAGAGTTATGCGATGGCGATTGCCCGTCAGGAGAGCGCCTGGAATCCAAAAGTACGCTCTCCGGTGGGGGCCAGCGGCCTGATGCAAATCATGCCCGGCACCGCGACGCATACGGTGAAGATGTTTAATATTCCAGGCTACAGCAGCCCTTCACAGCTGCTGGAGCCGGAGACCAACATCAATATCGGTACTCGCTATTTGCAGTACGTTTATCAGCAGTTTGGTGAGAACCGCATTTTCGCCTCGGCAGCGTATAACGCCGGGCCTGGACGCGTGCGCACCTGGCTGGGTAACAGTGCCGGACGCATTGACGCCGTGGCGTTTGTCGAGAGCATTCCGTTCTCTGAAACGCGCGGCTATGTGAAAAATGTGATGGCGTATGACGCCTACTACCGCTACTTCATGGGGCAGAAAGATACTCTGATGAGCGATGCGGAGTGGCAGCGACGTTACTGATTGGCGTGGGTTGTGTTATGCTGTACTCGTCAAAGAGTACAATGGAAAAACGGCGGCATAACATGACCCAGAATTCCCCTTATTCATCGGCGATGGCCGAACAGCGTAATCAGGAGTGGCTTCGCTTTGTGGAGCTGCTTCGCCAGTCCTATGAACAGGATCTGCATTTACCCCTGATGCAGTTGATGCTCACGCCCGATGAACGTGAAGCGTTGGGCACGCGGGTGCGCATTATTGAAGAATTACTACGCGGTGAGATGAGTCAGCGCGAGTTGAAAACCGAGCTGGGCGCGGGCATTGCGACAATCACCCGCGGGTCTAACAGCCTGAAATCTGCACCGGTTGAACTGCGTCAATGGCTGGAATCAGTACTGCTGGGCGTTCAGCGATAAATCGCGTTGTGAAACGGACTTAACGCCAGAATAACAGCCTGATGGTACACGCTTGAACGCGTCAGTGCGCCAGCGGTAAACACGCCGATGGCTCCCTCTTTGCGGCCAATTTCATCAATGCCGGTGTAGCGTGACATCACCGGGCCGAGGGCTTCTCCTGCCCGTACTTTTTCCAGAATGATGGCGGGCAACGGCAGCGTTGCGGAACGGGCTTCTCCACGCTGCTCGCGGTTTTCAATCACTACCCAGCTAAACGTTGCGTCTTCGTCAATTCCCGCTTCAATCGCCACCCAAAAATCGGCTTCAGGGCGCAGCGCTTTTGCATTGATAACGCGATTTCGTGCGCCAGCCCGCGTTTCCTCACTGCCAAACGGCTGTTCAGGGACACCGCTCTCGACGGCGACAGCATCGATATGGCAGGATCCTTCGCCGAAGATCTCCTCAAATGCTCTTAGAATTGCCTGAATTTTGGCAGGATTGGTGGTAGCGGAGACAACCTGGTGCATAATTAAGCTCAGTTTAAAAAAAATTCATCGCAGTATAACGGAAAAATAGCATGTTACAGGTTTACCTTGTTCGCCACGGTGAAACGCAGTGGAACGCCGAGCGACGTATTCAAGGGCAGTCAGACAGTCCTCTCACCGCCAAAGGTGAGCAACAAGCGCGGCAAGTGGCGGAACGTGCCAGAACACTGGGCATCACGCACATCATTGCCAGCGATCTCGGTCGTACCCAGCAAACGGCACGCATTATTGCCGACGCCTGTGGCTGCGACATCATTCTCGATCCGCGTCTGCGCGAACTCGACATGGGCGTGCTGGAAAAGCGCCATGTGGATTCTTTGACTGACGAGGAAGAGGGCTGGCGTCGTACGCTGGTGAACGGTACGGAAGATGGCCGCATTCCTGATGGTGAATCCATGCAGGAGCTGAGCGTACGCGTGCAGGCGGCTCTGGGAGATTGCCTGAAGTTGCCGGAAGGCAGTCGTCCGCTGCTGGTAAGTCACGGTATTGCGCTGGGTTGCCTGGTCAGTACGATTCTTGGATTGCCAGCCTATGCGGAGCGCCGTTTGCGTCTGCGCAACTGTTCTATTTCCCGCATCGACTATCAGGAAAGCCCATGGCTTGCGTCTGGTTGGGTGGTGGAAATGGCAGGGGACATCTCGCATCTGGACGCCCCTGCGCTGGATGAGCTACAGCGCTAGCGGCGAATCGGAACCAGATATTCCATACGCAGATCGATTGGGCGTTCTTCCGGCTTCACATCGCTGGCCGGAAAGTAACGCTCAATGTCCTGACCTTTACGGCGGTTCAGATTCAGCATTGGCATGCAGGTTCCGTAAACGGTCAGGATGAATTCCTGAACGCCGGTGCCCAGTCCTTCATAGGTGAACATCACGTAGTCACCGCCTTCGATCACTACCGGTTTCGATCCCTGAATATAGCCATTGGCCATTTCTGGGGTGAGTGCGGTGGTGTAAAACACTTCCTGTTCGTCGTCTTTTTCCAGGCTTGGATGCGTCTGGTTCAGACCATACAGCAGTGGTGGAATGGCCGGCGCGTGGCTCAGGAAATCGCGCCAGAACTGCACTCGCATCTGATGACGGAATTCGGAAATCTGCTCCAGCGAACAGGTGTAGCTTTGCGTTGTGCCGATCAGGTGCGTTTCTGGCAGGGTGATAAACTCGTGTTTCGGCATGGCGAATTCACCCAGACGCAGCGGCGGACGCATGCCAAACGAGCTCCAGTCGGGCGAGCGGCGATAGAGCGCAGGCGTCAACGAGAACTGTTTTTTAAAGGCGCGGGTGAACGTTTGCTGCGAGTCAAAACGGTATTGCAGGGCAATATCCAGAATCGGACGTGCCGTCAGGCGCAGAGCGACGGCAGATTTTGACAGTCGACGCGCGCGAATGTAGGCACCGATAGCATGACCGGTGACATCTTTGAACATCCTTTGCAGATGCCACTTGGAATAGCCTGCTTTTGCCGCCACATTATCCAGTGACAATGGCTGGTCCAGATGACCTTCCAGCCAGGTAAGCAGATCGCGAATAATTCCAGCCTGATCCATATACTATCCTCATCCTTAAAACAGCAGGTGCCTGATAACAGGGTAGCGGATAATAGCATTTTTTGATGTTTTAGCATTCAGTGTTTTTTTTGCGCATTCATGCTTTTTGCCGCACATTATCGGGATGAATTTTATAATCCTGTGATCTTGCTAGGTTTTTATCTGGATTATTGAATAATCGCTTAATGCAATTTTAAAGAATGGTAACAATATGAAATACAAGACATTGATCTTCACCGCGCTGATGGTATTAGTCGGGCGCACCGCGCTCGCAGAAGAAGTTGGCTCCGTTGACACCGTATTTAAAGTGTTTGGCCCGGACCATAAAATTGTCGTCGAAGCGTTTGACGATCCCGACGTCAAGAACGTCACGTGCTACATCAGTCGCGCTAAAACGGGCGGCATTAAAGGTGGGCTTGGTCTGGCCGAAGATACGGCTGATGCGGCGATTTCCTGCCAGCAAGTGGGGCCGGTGGAATTAAGCGACAAAATCAAAAACGGTAAAGCGCAGGGCGATGTCGTGTTCCAGAAACGCACCTCTCTGGTGTTCAAAAAACTCCAGGTCGTGCGTTTTTACGATCCGAAGCGCAATACGTTAGCCTATCTGGCGTACTCGGATAAAGTGGTCGAAGGATCGCCGAAAAACGCGCTGAGCGCAGTACCGATTATGCCGTGGCGTTAAGGCAGGGAATCACGATGCAGCAACCGTTGATTTGGCTGGTTGAAGATGAAAGTAGCATTGCCGAAACGCTCATTTACATGCTTTCTCAGGAAGGATTCGCCGTGAAAGCCTTTGAGCGTGGGCTTCCGGCGCTGGATGAAGCGCGCCGGCAGGCTCCGGCTCTGGCCATTCTCGACGTGGGGCTGCCGGATATCAGCGGTTTTGAGCTGTGTCGTCAGCTTCTGGCGCAGCATCCTTCGCTGCCGGTGCTGTTTCTCACAGCCCGGAGTGATGAAGTGGATAAACTGCTGGGCCTGGAAATGGGGGCGGATGACTACGTCGCTAAACCCTTTTCACCCCGCGAAGTGTGCGCACGTGTCAGAACCATTCTACGACGAATGCAAAAGTCCGCTGCGCCTTCTGACATCGTCCGTATTGGTCAATTTGAACTTAACGAGCCTGCGGCGCACATCAGCTGGTGCGGGCACGCTTTGCCGCTCACACGGTATGAGTTTTTACTGCTGAAAACCCTTCTGAACGCGCCTGGCCGCGTTTTTTCTCGCCAGCAGTTGATGGACAAAGTGTGGGGCGATGAGGGCGATAGTTTTGATCGCACGGTCGATACCCATATCAAAACCCTGCGTGCCAAGCTGCGCGCCGTCAATGCCGAACTTTCACCCATCAGTACCCACCGCGGAATGGGCTACAGCCTGGGATTATACTGATGCGCATCGGTATGCGGTTGTTATTGGGCTATTTCCTGATTGTGGCGATTGCGGCATGGTTTGTGCTGTCGATATTTGTCCAGGAAGTGAAGCCAGGCGTGCGCAGGGCAACGGAAGGCACGTTGATTGATACTGCCACGCTTCTGGCACAGGTCGGGCGTGACGATTTGCTGTCAGGCTCTGCACATAATGGCCGACTGGCGCAGGCTTTCTCGCAGCTTCATCAGCGCCCGTTTCGCGCCAACATTGGCGGGATCCATAAAGTGCGCAACGAATATCATGTTTACATGACGGACGCACAGGGCAGGGTGGTGTTCGATTCGTCCGGCAAAGCGCTCGGCGAAGATTATTCGCGCTGGAACGATGTCTGGCTTACGCTGCGGGGCGACTATGGTGCGCGTAGCACGCAAATTAACCCTGACGATCCGCAAAGCACCGTGATGTACGTCGCCGCACCGATTATCGACCACGGAAAGATTATCGGCGTGTTGTCGGTGGGCAAGCCAAACAGCGCGATGGCGCCGGTTATTCATCGCAGTGAGCGCCGCATTTTATGGGCTGGCGCGGCGCTACTGAGTATCGCTCTGCTGATTGGGCTGGTGGTAGCGTGGTGGATAAATCGCTCAATCAGTTCGCTGTCGCGCTATGCCGATTCGGTGACGACGGATACTCCACTGCCGCTGCCCGATCCGGGAAGTAGCGAATTGCGTAAGCTCGCACAGGCGCTGGAAAACATGCGCATTCGCCTCGAAGGCAAAAATTATATTGAACACTACGTTCACGCGCTGACCCACGAACTGAAAAGCCCGCTGGCGGCCATTCGCGGTTCGGCTGAAATCCTGGCGGAACAGCCGCCGCAGCAGGTGGCCGCGCGTTTTGTTGATAATATTCTGGTGCAAAATGCACGCATGCAGTCGCTGGTTGAGAAGCTCCTCGAGCAGGCGCGGCTGGAGAATCGCGTGGAGATCACGCCGAGCCATGTGGATATCGATGCCCTGTTTACACGTTTGAGCGCGGCGCGCGCGGCGTTACTCGCCGCCAAAAATATCACCCTGACCATGAAAAATTCTTTAACGGCAGTCGAAGGCGACGAGGATTTACTCGAACAGGCGCTCGGTAATCTGCTGGACAATGCGCTCGATTTTACGCCCGAAGGGGGACGCATTGAGCTTGCCGCCCGTGAGGTGCACAAAAAATTGCAGCTGAGCGTAACCGATAGCGGCAGCGGTATTCCTGAGTACGCACATACCCGCATCTTTGAGCGCTTTTATTCGCTCCCGCGTGAAAATGGGCTGAAAAGCAGCGGTCTGGGTCTGGCCTTCGTTCAGGAAGTTGCCCGTCTGCACCACGGCGATATTCAGCTTCGTAACCGCGAAGAAGGCGGTGTCGAGGCGTTACTGACACTTCACCGTCCCTTCACATAACTTCAAACTGACCGCACATAGCCTCGTTATTCTCCTTTTATCACAAAGGAGAAGGTCATGAAAAAATCCCCCCTGTTCTGGAAAGTCAGCACCCTCATTGGGTGCATCCTGCTATTACTCGTTCCGTTGTTTATGGTGAGTAACCTGATTTCGGAGCGCGCCAGCTATCGCGACGACGTGGAAGATACGCTACGGCAAAGCACCAGCGGGCCGCAGCAGCTTACCGGGCCGCTTATCGCCATCCCGGTAACCGAGATTTACTACAAAATTGACGATAAAAAAGAGGTCGAACATAAGCGCAGTTATCTGCATTTTGTGCTGCCGGAATCCCTGGTCATCGACGGAAATCAGCAGGTGCAATCCAGGAGCATCGGTATCTATGACGGACAAATCTGGACCACCGATCTCAAACTCAAAGCGCAATTTAATACTGAAAAGCTGACGCGCTTAAAAGGCGAAACGATCACCCTTGGACAGCCGTTTATTGTGGTCGGTGTGGGAGATGCGCGCGGGATCGGCGCGGTAAGTATCTCGAAAATCAACGGCGAAGCGCTGACTGTTGAACCCGGTTCTGGTGTTTCGGGCGAATTGCCGGGCATTCATATTCCGCTGAATGAAAATCTCCTCGCGATGAAGACCCTTGCGCTGGACATGTCGCTGAGCCTTAACGGGACGGGCAGTTTTTCCATCGTCCCGGTCGGACGTAACAGCGAGCTAACGCTACGCAGTAACTGGCCGCATCCCGGTTTTATGGGCGATTACCTACCGGTTCAGCGAGAAATTAGCGCATCGGGTTTCCAGGCGCAGTGGAAAAGCAGCTGGTTTGCTAACAATCTTGAGAGCCTGTTTGGCGATCAAATTCAGCCTGAGTGGCGACATGTTCCAGCTTTTAGCGTGACCGTGGCGACGCCTGCCGACCAGTATCAACTGACCGACCGCGCCATCAAGTATGCCATTTTGCTGATCGCCCTGACGTTTATGGCGTTCTTTATCTACGAGACCTTAACCCATCTTCGTCTTCACCCAATGCAGTACCTGCTGGTTGGGCTGTCGCTGGTGCTGTTTTATCTGGTTTTGCTGGCGCTGTCAGAACACGTTGGATTCACGCCCGCCTGGATTATCGCAAGCCTGGTCGGCGCAATGATGAATGGGGTGTATTTGCAAGCGGTGCTTGAAGGCTGGAAGCGCAGTGCGGTGTTTATCCTGGCACTGTTAGGGCTTGATGCGGTGATGTGGTTCTTGCTGCGATCGGAAGACAGTGCGCTGCTGTTGGGGTCGGCAGTACTGGCGATTGCATTGTTTGCCGTGATGTACCTGACGCGTCACCTTGACTGGTATTCGCTTTCACAGTCAAAACGTAATCCACCAGACGGAGGCTCGCTAAAAGACACGGATGATGAGGCCTTACGGATCTGGAAATAAAAAAAACGGCGCGTTAAGCGCCGTTTTTTACTACGTTGAATGCGGGATTATTCCTGCAGATCGCCGCAGAAACGATAACCTTCGCCATGGATCGTGGCGATGATTTCTGGCGTATCCGGCGTGGATTCGAAATGTTTACGAATACGACGGATAGTCACATCAACAGTACGGTCGTGCGGCTTCAGCTCACGGCCGGTCATTTTCTTCAGCAGTTCTGCGCGGGACTGAATCTTGCCCGGATTTTCGCAGAAGTGCAGCATGGCGCGGAATTCACTGCGCGGCAGCTTATACTGTTCACCGTTCGGGCTAACCAGCGAACGGCTATTAATATCAAGTTCCCAGCCGTTGAATTTGTAGCTGTCGACGCTACGGCGCTCTTCGCTCACCGTACCCAGATTCATGGTACGGGAAAGCAGATTGCGTGCACGAATGGTCAATTCACGCGGGTTGAATGGCTTGGTGATGTAGTCATCAGCGCCGATTTCCAGACCGAGGATTTTATCAACTTCATTGTCACGGCCCGTCAGGAACATTAACGCCACATTCGCCTGTTCACGCAGCTCGCGTGCCAGAAGAAGGCCGTTTTTACCTGGCAGGTTGATGTCCATGATGACCAGATTGATATCATTTTCAGACAGGATCTGATGCATCTCTGCGCCGTCGGTCGCTTCAAAGACATCGTAGCCTTCTGCTTCGAAAATGCTCTTTAACGTGTTGCGTGTTACCAACTCGTCTTCAACGATAAGAATGTGCGGGGTCTGCATGTTTGCTACCTAAATTGCCAACTAAATCGAAACAGGAAGTACAAAAGTCCCTGACCTGCCTGATGCATGTCACAAATTAACATGACCGGCGTAACGTGACTAAAGTACGTAATTGCGTTCTTGATGCACTTTCCATCAACGTCAACAACATCATTAGCTTGGTCGTGGGTAGTTTCCCTCTGGACCCGACAGTGTCAAAAACGGCTGTCATCCTAACCATTTTAACAGCAACATAACAGGCTAAGTGACACCGGACACCCAATAAAACTACGCTTCGTTGACATATATCAAGTTCAATTGTAGCACG
>Ga0302347_1000123_pt1 | contig 146415 bp, 139 predicted proteins | sample PhyWR1_FD_202178 | JGI IMG/M metagenome (GOLD analysis project Ga0302347, IMG submission 202178) | Leaf surface microbial communities from wheat plants in UC Gill Tract Community Farm, Albany, California, United States - DLSL W.R1 (v2)... | ecosystem: Host-associated > Plants > Phyllosphere >... | reverse complement strand
CTTGACTGACAACAGATAATTTAAAAGCTAGGCTATAATCTCGCTGACTCCGTCGTAAATTGTTCTTTAGTTCTTTTTTCATAATAAGCTGAGTTAGATGTCAACTTATTTCAGGACGGGACATACAGACAAAAAAAAGCACTTCTGAGAGGAAGTGCTTTTTTTTTGTCTTTCCAGCAGCCTATTTGTAATTTATAGTACCACCAGCTAATTTTTTTTCCGATGTGTGTGGAGGTTTACCATAAACATCGATGATACCACCAGCACGAGTTTTAGCGATTATCGAATCTTTAACATACACTTCCGCGTTTCCTCCCCCATTAACAGTCACATTGGTCACATCAGTAATTAAATCCTTTCCTTCATACTTGCCTCCGAAATTAGAAATAACATCTTGTGTGATACTTTTTCCCATTAGAGATACGGTAGAACCTGAAGTTGACTTGACATCAACCTTTTTAGTCTCCACATAAACCACAATCAAACCTCCTTCCGCTGCGGATACACTTAATTGATCAGAAGCAATCTTACTATCTTGTCTATTGATAATCTTTGCACCCTTTTTTGCGGATAAACTTTTTAATGATTGAAAATGAACCTTTACATTGATATTATTTCCCTGCAATGCATTTAGCGTATTCATCTTAATACGCAATGCACCATTCTTGTTGATCACTTGAATATTTTCAGAATTAGTTCCCTCGGTCACGACCTCATTGGAAGTTCCTTGGATTAATTCAACCTGAATTTTATCTGTAACCTCTACCGAGTTAAAAGTTCCTACATTTTGCTTTGTCTGAGCAATGCCCAATTGCGCAATAAAAAATAAAATCGCACCTAATCCTAATTTTTTCATATTAATATATTCTATTCGTATTATTATACAAAATATGCACCATTTGTATATTTAACTTATTATTTAGCACATTTTAACAAAAATAACAAAAAACTAAGCGTTAACAAAAAAGCGTATGATGTGAAATCACATCATACGCTTTTAATTCCTGCTTTAAACAATTATATACAATATTACAATTTGCTATTGATATCAATGGCATTTAATTCTTGGAAAGCTTGTTTCAAACGTGTTACGAAAGCCTCTTCACCTTTACGTAACCAAACGCGAGGATCATAGTATTTCTTATTTGGTGAATCCGCTCCCTCAGGATTACCGATTTGACCTTGCAAGTAGTCATGGTTTTTAGCTTCGTATTCACGAACACCATCCCACATAGCCCACTGCATATCCGTATCGATATTCATTTTGATAGCACCGTAAGATATAGCTTCTTCGATCTCTTCAGGAGAAGATCCAGAACCACCATGGAATACAAAATTAACAGGTTTTTCAGCTGTTAAATTAAATTTCTCACGAATATATTCTTGTGAATTATGTAAAATAACCGGTTGTAATTTTACATTTCCAGGTTTATAAACACCGTGTACATTACCAAAAGCAGCAGCTACAGTAAATTTATCAGAAACTTTTGATAGTTCCTCGTAAGCATAAGCCACTTCCTCAGGCTGTGTATATAATTTTGAGCTATCAACATCAGAATTGTCTACACCATCTTCTTCACCACCTGTAACTCCTAATTCAATTTCTACAGTCATACCTAGTGGCTTCATACGCGCTAAGTATTTTGCAGAGATCTCGATGTTTTCTTCGATAGGCTCTTCAGATAAATCTAACATATGAGAAGAGAATAAAGGTTTGCCATGTTGTGCAAAAAATTTCTCTCCAGCATCTAATAGACCGTCGATCCAAGGTAATAATTTTTTAGCAGCATGGTCAGTATGCAAAATAACTGCAACACCATAGTGTTCTGCTAATAGATGAACGTGTTGAGCAGCAGCTACAGCACCTAGAATACATGCTTTTAAACCATCATTATTTAATGTTTTACCAGCGTAAAATTGTGCACCACCATTGGACAATTGAATAATTACAGGTGAGTTAACCGCCTTAGCAGTTTCCATTACAGCGTTAATCGAGTTGGTACCTGTTACATTAACTGCAGGTAATGCGAATTTATGTTTTTTTGCTAATTCGAACAATTCTTGTACTTGATCTCCCGTCAATACACCTTTAAAATCTTTTAGGCTCATATTATAATTTGCTTTTGTTATTTATGGACTAAGGTAAAAAAAAAATATTGTTCTACATAATTTATAAAGTGTACATGTTACACTATCATTGGTAATTAATGTTCATACAATCCATTTAAAGATAGATTTAGCATTTTAAAGAGCAGCATGACATCTTTTTTAACATGATCATACCACCCCTATCATCTTGTTTATTAACATACAATTCTCTAAGTTTGATTTAAAAATTAGAGAAAAATATGTTACACGTATACGGTATCAAGAATTGCAGCACAGTAAAGAAAGCTCTTAATTGGTTAGAAGAAAACAAATTTGATTACACTTTTCACGATTATAAAAAGGAAGGAATTTCAGAAGAGAAATTAAAGGAATGGGAAAAGGAAATCAGTTGGGAAACCTTAGTCAATAAAAAAGGAACAACTTGGAGAAAGTTAACTACTGAGGATCAAGCAGCTGTTACAGATGCAAAATCAGCAAATCAAATATTAGTAAAAAATACAAGTATGATCAAACGTCCATTAATAGAAGGAGGCAAACAACTTGTCGTTGGTTTCGATGAAAATGAATACAGCTCCTTTCTAAAATAATCGTTACAATTACAGTATTTGACTGAAAAAATTTAACAATACATCTTTTCATACTATATTTAGAGAAAACAAGTTCTACAATTTAGTATGAAAAGATTACCCCTATTGTCCATAAGTATTCTGTCCTTATCATTATCAACCTTAAGTTTTGCTCAACAAAAGAGTAACTACAGTTATACGGAAACATTTGCCCCATTATTTTTCAAGAATAATGGAGATGAATTTCGCTCTGCAAGTGGAAAACCAGGTCCAGCCTATTGGCAAAACAATGCCGACTATAAAATCTCGGCAACATTAGATGATCAAAAAAATACAATTGCTGGAAAAGTAGAAATAAACTATACCAATAATAGTCCCGATCAGTTAGACTATATCTGGCTACAATTGGACCAAAATATGTTCTCCAAAGAAGGTCGAGGGACTGCCATATCTCCTTTAACAAAAAGTAGATACGGTGATGCCAACATCAATTTTGACGGAGGTTACACCGTTGCCTCAGTCACTGATCTATCAAGTAATCCCGTAGATTACATCATCACAGATACCCGCATGCAAATTCGACTTCCAAAAGCATTAGCTGCTAAAGGAGGAAAAGCAGGATTTAAGATAGAATATTCCTACACGATTCCGGAATATGGTGCCGATCGTACAGGCATATTGAAAGCAGCGAAAGGTCCTATTTTTGCTATTGCACAGTGGTTTCCAAGATTATGTGTCTATGACAATATCAGAGGTTGGAATACTCTACCCTATACCGGACCAGGAGAATTCTACCGCGAATTTGGTAATTATCAAGTCGAAATTACAGCCCCAGCAAATCATATCGTTGTATTAGGAGGAGAATTGCTCAATCCACAAGAAGTATTTACAGCTGAACAACTAAAACGATATGAAAACGCTAAAAACAGTGATCAAACAATTATCATCCGTTCGGCACAGGAAGTTGCTCAAGCCAATTCAAGACCTCATAAAAAAAGTTTAACCTGGAAGTACAGTCTCCAAAATGCACAAGATATTGCATGGGCATCTTCATCATCATTTATACTAGATGCAGTAAAAATTAATTTAGCAAGTGGCAAAAAATCACTTGCAATATCTGCATATCCAGAGGAAAGTAACGGCAACAATGCTTGGGAAAGATCTTCGGAATATACAAAAGCAGCAATTGAACATTATTCCAATAAATGGTTTGAATACCCATACCCCGTAGCTGTCAACGTAGCGTCAAACGTCGGCGGAATGGAGTATCCAGCGCTATCTTTTTGCGGAAACAAAGCCAAAGCAGGGTCACTGTGGGGCGTAACCAATCACGAATTTGGACATAATTGGTTCCCTATGATTGTGTCAAGCAATGAAAGAGAATTTGGATGGATGGATGAGGGGTTCAATTCATTCATTAACGAAATTGCAACTGAAAGTTTCAATAATGGCGAATATTTCAAGCAAGTCGGTGATCCAAACAGTCAAGCAGTTCGATTTACCGATCCACGATTGGAAGCTATTATGAATACGCCACAAAATATGGATGAACGTAATATTGGAATTTTACTTTACTACAAACCAGCTTATGGATTAAAACTATTGCGCAATGAGATTATAGGTAAAGAACGTTTCGATTTTGCTTTTAAAAAATACATTTCAGATTGGGCATATAAGCATCCAACTCCAGAAGATTTTTTCCGTTCCATAGAAAATGGTACTGGTGAAAATTTAAACTGGTTTTGGCGAGGCTGGTTTCTTAACAATTGGCGTGTCGATCAAGCCATTACCCAAGTATCCTATATAAAAAATGATCCAAAGCTTGGCGCAGTTATTACGGTTCAAAATCTGGAAAAATTACCTATGCCTGTCGTAGTTGAAGCCACAACAGCATCTGGAAAGAAAATTCGAAAAAAATTACCTGTAGAAATTTGGGAAAGAAATAAATCTTTCGATTTCAAGATCGATACAAGAGAACCTCTAGTATCTGTTCAACTGGATCCAGATCATGTTTTTCCAGATCATGTTCCCGAAAACAACATCTGGACGGCGAAATAAAACAATAAAAATCTCCGATACTTTCGACTAGGAGATTTTTATTTAAAAAAATTCGTTTTAAGCACATTACTACTTATAATTATGTATTTTTGATTATAAAAACGTGAAAATGAGAACAACAATTATACATAGTTTAAGCATATTTACAATTCTAGGTCTTAGTAGTCTTTTTACAGAAATACGAGCACAAGAAAAAGTTAAAGGTATTGCACTAGAACTCACAAGCAGTCAACGAATAGGTGGAGTTTCAATTAAAAACATACGCACCAATACAATCGTAGAAACAGATCAAGAAGGTAATTTTGCGATTGATGTTCAATTGAATGATTACTTAGCCATTGAAGCGACTGGTTATGAAAAAGATACGGTTTTTGTATATGATTATGGTGTTAAAAGAATTTACCTCAATAGACTCAATAACGCTATTGAACTCAATGAGGTCTATATTGAACGAATGACCGATAGTCGATTAAAAGCAGAAATAGATGCAACAAAACTCGCTGGTAAATATTCAGATGTAGGTCAAGAACGTGGAGGCATCCGTCTTTCTCCTTCTCGCATCTTCGGTAAGGATGCAAAGAAAGCACGTCAAAACTATAAATTACTGGTAGAGGAACAACATAAAAGAGTTATTGATCGCAAATTTACAACAGATTTGATCCAATCTTTAACCCCGCTTAAAGATCCTGAATTAGCTCTTTTTAAAGAACAATATAGACCTAGTTACAAATTTATGGAACAAGCTTCAGCAGAAGATATCAAAATTTATGTCATAGATTCCTATAAGAAATTCAATACTAAAAAGGGGAAATAATTATTCCTTGTCCCCGTGCCTATCAAAGCTTTTAACTGGATTACTCATATCCCCAGTTAAAAGCTTTTGTTTTTTATCAACTGCCTATCCACATGGCCAATTAAAGAATACGTGCTATTCTTACATCCAGATCTTGTTCATTGGATTACTAAACAACCTGAATAAATCAGAAATTTACGAGTCTTATAGAGTTGATAAAATATTTCTACCCTGACAGAATATAAAAATTTTACCAGTTATGAATATAAAAATTCCAAGATCGCAAAATTATTTACGATAGTGTTCTAAACATTAATTATCACAATATCAAGAAAGAGAACAAAAAAAACTTCCTTTTTTTTCATTTATTAAACTATATTTGACTTTGAAAAGACAATCAGTAATAGTTTAAAAAACAACTCAATTATAAAATAAATATATGCTTTTTAAAAAATCGATTAGCAAGTTAATTGCAGAAGCAGAACTTAACGGCCAAGGTACATTAAAACGTACGCTCTCCAGTTCTGGGCTTATTGCTTTAGGCGTAGGTGCAATCATAGGTGCCGGGTTATTTTCATTGACAGGTATAGCAGCGGCAGATCATGCTGGTCCAGCCGTAGTGCTGTCTTTCATTATAGCAGCCGTTGGATGTGGTTTCGCAGGATTATGCTACGCTGAATTTGCCTCCATGATTCCTGTCGCAGGATCGGCATATACCTATTCATATGCTACCATGGGTGAATTTATGGCTTGGATAATCGGATGGGACCTGGTATTGGAATACGCTCTTGCTGCAGCAACAGTTTCAGTAAGTTGGTCCCAGTATTTCAATCAATTATTACTCACATTAGGAGTTGAAATTCCAACGCAATTTTTACATGGTCCTTGGGAAGGCGGTATTGTAAATGTTCCTGCCATCATTATTGTTTGTTTACTTTCATTATTGCTCATGAGAGGTACAGAAGAATCTTCTTTTGTAAATAATATTTTGGTTGTATTAAAAGTAGCCGTTGTTTTAATTTTTATCGTATTAGGATGGGGTTTCATTGATCCAGCAAATCATACACCATTCATTCCTGTCAACCACGGTGAAGAACTCGTAAAAAGTGGTCAATTGGGCTTTTGGAGTTTTCTCGGAAGCGATGACTTCGGGCATTTTGGTTTCAGTGGAATTTTGAGAGCGGCAGGTGTTGTATTCTTTGCATTTATTGGTTTTGATGCTGTAAGTACAGCAGCACAAGAAGCTAAAAATCCTAAGAAAGGTATGCCTATCGGTATCATCGGATCGTTAATTATCTGTACCTTACTCTATGTATTGTTTTCATATGTATTGACAGGTTTAGCCCCATATACCGAATTTAAAGGAGATGCAAAACCAGTTGCTACAGCATTTGCTAAAACAGGTTATACATTCTTAAATACAGCCTTAATTGTGACCATCATTGCTGGATACACTTCTGTAATCTTAGTCATGTTATTGGGACAAAGCCGTGTTTTTTACTCTATGAGTAAAGACGGTTTATTACCTAAAATATTTTCAGATCTATCCAAAAGACAAACACCTTGGAAAACCAACTTAATCTTTATGGTTTTTGTCAGTATATTCGCAGGGTTTGTTCCCGTATCCGATTTAGGTCATATGGTGAGTATAGGTACTTTATTTGCCTTTACATTAGTTTGTATCGGTATCCTGGTGTTGCGCAAAACAGAGCCAAATTTAGAAAGACCTTTTAAAACACCATTTGTACCACTTGTTCCAATATTAGGGATACTAGTATGTGTACTGATGATGGCTTCTTTACCAATTGAATCTTGGGAACGCTTAGGAATATGGATGGTAATTGGTGTCATTATCTATTTTATATATAGCAAGAAACATTCGAAAATCCGAAAAGAGTATGCGGAAGAACATAAATTAAAAGATTAACGTAAAAAGGCTGTTTCAATCCAGAAATAGCCTTTTTTATGTGATCTAAGTACTCATGATCGCATAACATATTTTGCAAGAAAGTAATCCTTTATTCGTTTTCTTTTGGTTCCACTTCCGTTACAATATAAACGTCTTCATTCTCCTTCTTCATCTTATACTTTTCTCGAGCTATACGTTGAACTTCACGTTGATCAGATCTAATATCAGTAATGGTTTCAATGATACTTTGGTTTTCTTTCTCATAAAAAGCCTTCTCTCGCTCTAAATTACTTTTTTGATGTTGGTAGCTGTACTGCGTTGCAAAGTCATTGCGATCAAAAAAACACATCCATACGGTAAAAGCTATAGCCGCCAGAAAATATTTATTTCGAATAAGTGCTAAAAATCTATCCATGGTGCAAAAGTAATATTAAAGATCTAAACATGCTAAATCTCAATTAAATATAGAAATATTTATTTGAAAAATCATTACATACCAGCCAAGTAGCATTTTTTTATGGAAAAACACCGTAACGATCATCCATTATTTAAAAAGATTTTACCGCTTTTAATATCTAAAAAACGATAAAAATATGTCATTAAAAACAGGAAGTGGTGCATGTAATCATGAGTGGGTAAAATCAATGAGGATTGAAGCAATAATACTCATTAGTGCCTAAAAAAACAAAATAGCTGATAAATTTACAGCAATATGCTTGCAATTATATTGCGGATCTAAGCAAATTTATCTAAGTTTAACCCTATTATTGAATAGAATCGAGCAAATGAAATATTATCTTATAGCAGGCGAAACTTCGGGAGACTTACACGGTGCAAACCTAATCAACGCTTTAAAAGTTGAAGATCCTGAAGCTACTTTTAGCATCGTTGGTGGTACACAAATGGAAGAATCTGCCAATCAAAAAGCCTTGATTCACACTTCTGAAATGGCCTTTATGGGATTTGTAGAAGTAATAAAAAATTTAGGTGCCATTTCAAAAAATCTAAAAAAGGTTAAAGAAGATATCATCAAACAAAAGCCAGATTGTGTAATTTTAATCGATTTTCCAGGATTCAATCTAAAAATTGCCGACTTTGCTAAGAAAAAAGGTTTTAAAACCTGTTATTACATCTCCCCGAAAGTATGGGCATGGAATCAAAAACGTGTCGTTAAGATTAAACGTATTGTGGATCATATGTTTTGTATTCTTCCCTTTGAAGTGGACTTTTATAAAAAATGGAAAATGCCCGTTGACTATGTAGGAAATCCACTCTTAGATGCGATTTCGTCCTATAAATTCAACCCTGATTTCATTGCCGAGCATCAACTTTCAGAAAGACCTATCATCGCTTTACTTCCAGGGAGTCGTAAGATGGAAATAGCTAAATTGCTACCTGTCATGGCCAATTTAACTTACCTCTTCCCTATGCATCAATTTGTCATCGCTGGTGCACCTAATTTCGATAAATCTTATTATCAACAATACCTTGGCGACCAACAGATTCCAATTGTATTTAATGCCACCTATGATCTATTAAAACATGCCGAAGCAGCGGTTGTGACAAGTGGAACAGCGACCTTAGAAACAGGAATTCTTAAAGTCCCTCAGGTAGTCGTTTACAAGGCTAATGCGCTTTCCATTTGGATTGCAAAACTTGTGATCAAAGTGAAGTTTATCTCCTTGGTCAATTTGATCAACGATTACCTATCTATCCGTGAGCTCATCCAAGATGATTGTACAACTTATGATATCGCACAGGAATTAGATCAATTGATCAATAAGCCTGAGTATCGGGCAAGCGTACTGGAAAATTATGAAATATTAGCTCAAAAACTAGGTCAACCAGGTGCCTCAAACAAAACAGCTAAATTAATTGTTCAGTATATGAAGTAGCGCATTAAACTTTCAAAAACGCTATTCGTCAAATAGATGTTATTTAACATAAATTACAAATAGCCATGAAAAAAATAATTACAATGCTAACATGTGCCTTTCTGGCATTTCAGTCATATGCACAAAGCAATGTGGAGCACATCAACAAATTGGAAATTGGGAAAAAGGCTAAAAAAGTCTACAATACCAAATCATCCGATTCAACAATTAATTTACATATTGATACCTTAATTATGGGAGATAAAGCGTCTTTGATGTTTTATGCGAATAAAAATGTCAATCTAACAATTGGACATGCCATTATTGGCAACAACGCTTCCATTTCAGGTACCGATAGTAAAAACAACGGATCAAATTTTGATATTCAAGCAAATTTCCAAAAGTTAGGTTCGCTATACATTGTAGCAAAAGGAGATAATGCCTTTAACGGAACGAAAACATTTCCAAATGGAAATGGTGGAAATGTAAAGTTATCACTTTCAGAAAATAGTATCGTACCACAACGAGAAAATAAGAAGCAACCCAATTATCTTCAGATTGCTAATGAAGGCGGAGGTAAAAATGTGAATGCAACAACTGATCTTCGATCGATTTATGATCGTGTGAGACAGGCACCAGCTGGATTAAGAGGTCTTCCTCAAGGACAGATCTTCTCAGGAAGTCCGGGTATAGATGGTAAGACAGAAATTATCACCATAAAATAAAAAAAAGCGAGCAATGTAAATGCTCGCTTTTTTTTATTTTATACATTTTAGTCTAACGACAACCTTTCTGCTTTAATTCATAAGCAACCACCAACCTGGTCATTCTATCATAACGAGCCAATCCTTCTTGCTGATTATTATGTTTTAAATAACCATTATAGAAGATGCCAAAGACTTTATTAGTCCAACCGGTATAATTACTCCAAAAAATAGCCTCTTGCTTCAGATCATCTAATACAAATTGTGAAAGCCTGTTTTTATAAGTGGCAAACAATTTCTCATCTATCCCCCGAAGCTCCTGTAGCATATATGATGTCGTTTGTAAATAGCTGGAATAGCGGTAAAAAAGCTCTGGATGATTTTTCAATCGAACATAGGCAATAAAATTTGCCTCGTCTTCAAACCCCACCCCCTGTTGATGTGCCAATTCATGAACATACGTAAAAGGGCTGGAAAAAACAGGCATTGCTGTATTGACATGTGCTTCATGCGTAAAAGGATTAAAATATCCCGAGACACCAAAATAGGAAATCCAGTTACTATTGAAGGGCCCCTTTGCACCGACTAAAGTCTTTGAAAGAAAAGATTGAAAAGTCGTATCCGAATATACTAACTGAACCATCTCTCTTCTTATTTTTGCATCTTGATGCTCCCATTGATTTGGATTTATCTGGGACCGTAAAAAATTTGTCGAATCGAGACATGTTTCCAAAACGACAAGATAATCAGCCAACTTTAGACTATCTGTTTTTAAACCGATATTCTGTGCAATGGGTGTCCGGTAATAGTTCATCCCCCAGCTTATATAAAAAAACAAGTATAAGCCCAAAATTACATTAATAAGATACACCAGGAATCTACCCGCATGAGCATATCTCTTTTTAAAAAGATGCTTAATAACGGTAAACGCTAATATCAAAAGGAAACAAACTGCAAAAAAATAAAATAAGTCCCCAATACTAAAAGGTAGATAACCAAAAAAAGCTTGTGGCAAATATGAAAAAAAAGGATACCACATTCTTGAATAATAGTGTTCAATAAAAACAGTATTCCTTTCCAGAATGGTGATTACTGCAATAATAGAACACAGTATTGCAAAACAGATAAGTGATTTCCTTAACATATACTTCATTTAAAATTTAGCTCTCATTTTCAAAATATAACTTATAATAGTTCATTCCCTTTTCTTCATCAAATCCCTTTTCAATATACTCTCGTTTGCCATGCAAATAAACATGAAAATTTTTATCCAGCTTTAATACTGTCTTATAAGAAGCTTCCATTTTCTTGACGGCTTTATCTGCTATATCAAAACTGCTTTGAAAAGGGGAATCAAATTCATCTTCAAATCCAGATCTGAAGTCATTAAACATGGTTGCAGCTATAGGATTACCGATTACCTCTTCCTCAAACTCCTCTTGGTCAAAAGTTTCTTTCTCTTTAAAATAATTCAATGATTTATTGAGCAGATCTATCTTATCCGCTTTTTCTAATTCAAACATATCATCCAATTTTTCATTGACGAAGTTTTTATAGACCTTTAAATAATTGCCAGTTTGATTAAAATCATCATTTCGAATTTTAATATTTAGAAAATCATCTTTCCAATAGACAGCCTCCGTTTTATTGGTTTGATCCACAACCAATACTTTGAATCCCTCCTCCTCTTCAACATTCACAATGATTACACCTTTATCCAATTTATTGATATTAATCGCTTCCTCTTCGTAATCCAGTTGAAAACCACCTTGATTTGGATAAACCTTGAGATAAGTTTCCTTATTTTCCGATTTAAAAATTCCGATTGCATCATGATTTTCCCCTTCAATCTGTATATTTTTTAAAGAGACCACATATACTTCACCCGGTTTAATTTTAGGATGCATACAGACCTCATACAGATGCTTTGCTACTTGTTGAGAAAATTCATGAAAAGGTAATTGGTCCTTGAAAAACTGTTTTGTAAAGTGATAAATTTCATTCAGTTCCAGCTCCCCATTGGGATGAAACAAGCGATATACCTCATTTACTTTTGCAAAAGGACTCATAAAGTAGTGCATCAGAAGAGGGGGCAGCACTTCGTCATTTTCCAAAGGAACAGGTTGTTCCGATAAAATATAAAATTCCTCCTGCGACTTATTTCCTACACGGTGGATAGCAAGTTGATCAAAAGTAGCATCTTGATGAAAAAACATAGTTCTTATTTAAATCTGTATTATTAAAAATTATATAAATCGACAGCGATCTTAAATGTTTGGCAATGTGCATTGACAATATCTTTGATATGCATAGAATATCCTCCCCCCATACTGACCTGAACAGGGATTTTATTGGTCATACAAAGGGTAAAAACAAATTCATCACGCATCCGGCATGCCTCAGGAGATAGTTTGAGTTTGCCTAATTTATCCGTTGCCAGTATATCCACACCTGCTTGGTAAAATACAAAATCGGGTTTTACCTTTTCAAAAATTAGCGGCAAAGAATCGCCTAATAGTTGCAAATATACGTCATCTTCTAAACCATCAGCAACAGGAATGTCCAAATCTGACTGTTCTTTAATAAAGGGAAAGTTTTTATCTCCATGAATCGAATACGTGAACACACGTTCATCATCCCGAAAAATATGTGCAGTTCCATTTCCTTGATGTACATCCAAGTCAATGATTAAAATTCTGTTGGCCAACTGCTGATTCAGTAAATAGCGCGCTGCCACAGCTTGATCGTTAAGCAAGCAAAATCCCTCACCAAAGTCATAGCCTGCATGATGTGTCCCCCCTGCAATATTAAAAGATATACTATATTTTTGTGCATACAGCGCACACTGAATCGTACCATCAACAAGATAGCGCTCACGATCAACAAGACTTTTTGTCAAAGGAAAACCTATCCTACGAATCATTTTAGCGTTTAATGTCAAATCAAAGATATCCCGCACATATACAGAGTCGTGAGCTAAACAAGCTGTTTCAAAAGAGCATAAAGCAGGTTCAAAAAAATTTTCCTTTCTCACAACACCTTCATGTAAAAGCTGTAATGGAATTAACTCATATTTTTCCATCGGAAATCGATGACCTTCTCGTACGGGATGAATATATTCGGGATGGAACGCTATCTTCAACAAAGCAGTATATTTAAAACTTCACTAAGATAATAAAAAGGATATTTATTGGTTTTTATTGTGGATAATATTTAAAAATAATTGTTTCCCCCTTTAAAAAACAGCATATTTGATTTCAACTCATTACATTTATGGAACTTAGCACCAAACCACAATTATCAACCGAAGAACAGCGTGTATTAGGCGCTTTGATCGAAAAGTCAAAGGTCACTCCAGAATCTTATCCGATGTCTCTAAACGGTCTCCAAAGTGCTTGCAATCAAAAAACCGCTAGAAGACCCGTAGTACAATATTCTGATGAAACTATTATCAATACCTTAGCCATATTGAAGAAAAAGGGACTTATCGCACATGTTGTTGGTGGTGGAAGCCGCGTGACCAAGTATAAACACAATTTGGCCATACAATTTCCATTAGTACCATCAGAATTAGCGATTATATGCCTACTCTTACTTCGTGGACCATTAACTGCAGGCGAAATAAACTCAAATTCAGGACGTCTTTACGATTTTGAAGCTTTAGAGGATATCACGGTTCAGCTAGATAAATTGGCATCAGAAGGATTTTTAAAAGCACTCGATAAACAACCTGGACATAAAGAAGTCAGATATATTCATCTTTTAGGGGACGTTGATCTAGAACAATTTGAACACACTCCTGCTACATCAGAAAGCACTGCACTTCTCCAAAAAAGAATTGAAACATTAGAACTGGAATTAGCACAACTGAAACAACAATTTCAGGAATTTTGGGATGAACTACATTAATACTTAATCAAAATCAATTCATGTTTTAAAGAAATAGCAAGAGATACACTGAATTTTCGTCTGTCAGTAACACAATGAAATAGCGATATTAGGTGTGATTGCATTTCAAAAATAAAAGTTTTCAATGCTTTAAAATCTATTCAATACCATTGTAAATAGAACTGGAATTTGTATATTATTTAAACTTCATTTCGCTTTACTTGTTATAAACAATAAAAACCGACAATATGAAATTTGGACAAGTCACTAACCCTCAAGATATCGATTTTACCTTACCACCGAGCTCCCCTGAAACACTGAAATTACTCAAGCAACACAAAAACAAAGAATCCTTTGAAGTATATGTGGGCTGTGCCAAGTGGAATAAGACAGAATTGAAAGGCTTCTATCCAAGAGGAACCAAAGATGAACTGACCTATTACAGCCATCAATTTAATAGTATCGAGTTAAATGCAACATTCTATCATGCACCGTCCAAGGAACAAGTAGAAATTTGGAAGAATAAGACACCAGAAGATTTTAAATTTTTTCCTAAAATACCGCAGTCTATCAGTCATTATAGTCGCCTATTGAATACCGAAGAAAAAGTAAAAGAATTTACTGACAATATCGCTTTTTTCGAAGAGAAGTTAGGGATGATTTTCTTGCAGATGCACGATAACTATAAACCTAAAGACATGGAACGCTTGCGTGAGTTTCTGTCAAAATTTCCAAAAGGTCTTCCACTAGCAGTAGAAGTACGCAATCAAGAATGGTTTTCAGATCCCAAAATAGCTGAAGCCTACTTTCAATTACTGGAACAGTTCAGGATAACAAATGTATTGGTTGATACAGCAGGACGACGTGACTTATTGCACATGCGCTTGACTACACCTATCGCCTTTATACGGTATGTTGGTGCCAATCATGCTTCGGATTACTCCCGATTGGATGAATGGATTGCGGTTATTAAACAATGGAGAAAGGCAGGACTGCAAAAATTATATTTCTTTATCCACCAAAATATAGAAGTGGAGTCTCCCCTATTGGCAACTTATTTTATTCAACAATTAAATGCAGAGTTCGGTCTAAATATCGTTTGTCCAAATAAAGGTAACTCTTAGAACAGGAAAAAAATAAAAAGCCTAATCAAATGATTAGGCTTTTTATTTTTATGCTTTATTTAAAAGAATTATTTTTTAGCAAAACGGAAGTTTTTACCAATAAAACGTGCATTTGCGCCTAATTCTTCTTCAATACGTAATAATTGATTGTATTTAGCCATACGATCCGAACGTGAAGCCGAACCTGTTTTAATTTGACCACAGTTCAATGCAACAGCTAAATCAGCAATTGTCGAATCTTCAGTCTCTCCAGAACGGTGTGACATTACTGAAGTATAGTTTGAATGCTGTGCTAAAGTAACCGCATTGATTGTTTCCGTTAAAGATCCAATTTGATTAACTTTTACCAAGATTGAGTTTGCTGTATCGGTATCAACACCTTGTTGCAAACGTTTTGTGTTCGTAACAAATAAATCATCACCAACTAATTGGATCGTTGCACCGATTTTTTCAGTTAACAATTTCCATCCAGACCAGTCATCTTCTTGCATACCATCTTCAATAGAAATAATCGGATATTTCTCAGTCAATTCTGCTAAATAAGCAACTTGCTCTTCAGAAGTACGGATGGCACCTTTATCACCTTCAAATTTAGTATAATCGTATTTTCCGTTTACATAAAATTCAGATGCAGCACAGTCTAAAGCCAAACAGATATCAGAACCTGGTTTGTAACCTGCTGCTTCGATAGCTTTTAAAACAGTTTCAATAGCATCTTCAGTACCATCAAAAGTTGGAGCAAAACCACCTTCGTCACCTACTGCTGTAGATAAACCACGGTCATGCAAAATCTTTTTCAAGTTATGGAATACTTCTGTTCCCCAGCGCAAAGCTTCTGAGAATGAAGGTGCACCTACTGGCATAATCATAAACTCTTGGAAAGCAATAGGAGCATCAGAGTGAGAACCACCATTAATGATGTTCATCATCGGAATAGGTAACGTATTGGCATTAACACCACCAATATAACGGTATAGAGGTTGACGAGACTCTTGCGCAGCAGCTTTTGCAACAGCTAAAGAAACACCCAAAATAGCATTAGCTCCTAAATTTCCTTTATTTTCAGTGCCGTCCAAATCAATCATGATTTTGTCGATTGCATTTTGTTCAAAAACGTCAACACCTGCCAAAGCTTCAGCAATTTTAGTATTTACATTTTCTACTGCTTTCAAAACACCTTTACCTAAGTATTTTGATTTATCACCATCACGCAACTCTACTGCTTCGTGAACACCTGTAGAAGCACCAGAAGGTACTGCAGCACGTCCAACGAAACCATTCTGTGTCGTTACATCTACTTCGATAGTAGGATTTCCGCGCGAATCCAAAATCTGACGCGCATGTACATCAATAATTAAACTCATTGTAATATTGGTTTAAACTTTTTATATAGTATTTTATACAATACTTAGTGTAATTTTTACACTAAAAAATTATATTCTGATTTAATAATCAAATATAAATAAAATTGGGCTGATTAAAAAACGTAAAACACAATTTTATGGCAAGAATGAATAGCTAAAGAACAAAAAAAGAGGTTAGCAAATCGCTAACCCCTCTCCTATACTTATTCATTATTTTTTTATCAATTCAATGAAATCATCAAATAAATAACGTGAATCATGTGGACCAGGTGATGACTCTGGGTGATATTGTACCGAGAATGCATTTTTACCGATCACACGGATACCTTCAATCGATTGGTCATTTAAGTTGATATGGGTTACTTCAACTTTATCAGACTGTTCAATATCTTCTGCAACTACACCAAAACCGTGATTCTGCGATGTAATTTCACAACGATTGGCAATGATGTTTTTCACAGGATGATTGATACCACGATGTCCATTGTGCATTTTCTGAGTACGAATATCATTTGCTAAGGCCAATATCTGATGCCCAAGACAGATTCCAAACATAGGCTGATCAGCCGCTAAAATATCTTTTACTGTTTGTATGGCGTAACTCATCGCAGATGGGTCACCAGGACCATTAGAGATAAAATATCCCGCAGGATTCCATTCTTGCATTTCAGCAAAAGTTGTTTTAGCAGGAAATACCTTGGCATAAACTTCTCTTTGATCGAAATTGCGAAGAATATTTTTCTTAATACCTAGATCTAGTACTGCAACACGAACCGGAGCATCTTCATTACCGTAGAAATAAGGCTCGGTGGTCGATACCTGAGATGATAATTCAAGTCCATCCATAGATGGAACAGTAGCTAATGTTGCTTTTAAAGATTCAACATCTAAATTCTCAGATGAAATAATGGCATTCATAGCCCCTTTGTTGCGGATATGACGTACTAAAGATCGCGTATCAATATCAGAAATACCCACTAGATTTCCTTCTTCAAAATAGCTTTGAATAGATTCATCAGCCATTTTACGACTATAGTTAATATTATAATTCTTACAAACTAGTCCTGCTATTTGAATCTTACCAGATTCTGTGTCATCTTCATCAATTCCATAGTTACCAATATGGGCATTGGTTGTTACCATGATTTGTCCGAAGTATGAAGGGTCCGTAAAAATCTCTTGATAACCTGTAGTTCCGGTATTGAAACAAATCTCGCCAGTAGTCGTTCCAATTTTACCCGCTGCTTTTCCGTGATAAACTGTTCCGTCTTCTAAAACTAAAATTGCAGGCAATTTGCTGTAGTTGGTCATTATTTATTAAATATAAAATTGTTTTTAATAATTCCTTGCTTGATCGAAGTTTGGTGTATAAAAAAAGCCCTAAATGGGCTAAATTATCAATTAAACAATTGATTTAACGATAACGAATTTATCGTTCTTTATAACATTTGCGAAAGCATTTACTTCAATTTTCACAGGAGACAAAGGTATAACAAAATCATCAAAGTAAAAAGACTTTTTTTATTTAATTGTGATATTCTAAATTTATTGACGTAATAAATTAAATTTCAGCACAAAAACAATGTATTTGTTATCCATTTCCAATGCTATTTACGCTATAACCCTACCATATAACCAAATAATCAGGAGTAGATTGATGATATACCAGATGTTACATGCACCAAAGATAACAATCCAGATCCTCCCATTTGTATCAGTGACGATGATGAATCCCGCAACTTTAAAAAGATACAACATCACGAACAAACACCCATCTTTAACCTTTCGCATATGATGACATGGTCAGTGTTCGTTATTTTTGCTAATAATATAACAGAAGTAATTCTAATCGAAGTTGCTGTAAGCAACAGTACTCCTATTTTCCACTATATCCCCTCTAAACTGCGCTAATAACAATAAAATTGATCATAATGATACAATGTGGTATGAATTTAAAATAAGAAAGGCGATTGCAAAACAGCAATCGCCTTTCTTATCCATATACTAATAATTATGAATTAATAGCCTTCCAGATCATGTCCTTTAATTGCAAAATATTTTTACCCGCAACTGATGATATGAAAATATGTGGCAATCCTTCCGGAACTTCTTTTTCCATCTCACGTTCCAATTCTTCGTCCAGCATATCCGACTTCGTAATCGCCAATAATTTTGGTTTATCGCGAAGTTCAGGATTATAAACAGATAATTCATTCAATAAAATATCATACTCCTGTTTTATGGTACGTTCTGTATCAGCAGGTACCATAAATAATAAAACAGAATTTCGCTCGATATGTCTTAAAAATCGATACCCTAAGCCCTTTCCTTCTGAAGCACCTTCGATAATACCAGGAATATCTGCCATTACAAAAGATTTGCCATCACGGTAGCTCACAATACCTAAATTGGGAACCAGAGTTGTAAAAGGATAATTGGCAATTTCTGGTTTAGCAGCAGAAACAACAGATAAAAGCGTGGATTTTCCGGCATTTGGAAAACCTACTAATCCCACATCAGCTAATACTTTTAATTCCAAAATAATCCAGCGTTCTTGACCAGGCATACCTGGTTGCGCAAAACGTGGAGTTTGCTGTGTAGAAGATTTAAAGTGCCAGTTTCCTAATCCACCTTTACCACCAGGAGTTAAAATCTGCGTTTCACCATCTTCGGTAATTTCAAATAAAACTTCTCCGGTTTCAGCATCTTTAGCAACTGTACCAGCAGGAACTTCCAGAATTTCATCCTTACCCGAAGCACCTGTACTTGTAGCTGAGCTACCAGATTCACCACTAGAAGCAATAATATGCTTTCTATATTTAAGGTGTAATAGCGTCCATAATTGTGTATTCCCTTTTAGAATAATGTGACCACCACGGCCTCCATCACCTCCATCAGGTCCACCCTTCATGGTTGTTTTATCTCGATGCAAGTGCGCTGAGCCAGATCCTCCGTGTCCCGATCGACAACACACCTTCACATAATCAACAAAATTCGAACCCTGCGCCATAGAAATAAAATATGTTTGTTAGTAAAACGTTTCCGTTTCCTTATTTAATAATTGTCAATAATAGCAGTTAACTCTCCGAAAATAAAATCAATATCACCGATACCGTTTACTTTGGACAATTTACCCTGTGCTTCATAATAGGGTAAAACATGAATTGTCTTGGTGAAATATTCATCAATACGTTTTACCAATTTATCTGCTGCATCGTCTGCACGTCCAGAAATCTCCTGACGCTTGGCAATGCGTGTTTTTAATTCGTCTTCATTCACATCTAAAGCAATAACTACAGAAATAGAAGAGTTAATACCGGTTAGAAATTCATCCAACGCTTCAGCTTGTGCCACTGTACGTGGAAAACCATCAAAAATAAATCCTTTCGCTTCCGGATTTTTCTTCACTTCCTCTTCCAGCATCGCAATCGTAATCGAATCAGGCACCAAATTTCCGTCGGCAATAATCTGACTTACTTGTTTACCTAGAGCTGTCTGGTTTTGAATATGAGCTCTAAAGATATCACCCGTTGAAACATGAACTAACTGATATTTATCGATAAGTTTCTGCGATTGTGTTCCCTTCCCTGCCCCCGGAGGGCCAAATATTACAAGGTTTAGCATAGTAGTATTTAGAGTAATAGAGTAAAAAAATAAAAGCCTAATCGCTATATTGATTAGGCTTTTCAAATAGTGCGCTCAAAGGGAGTCGAACCCCTAACCTCCTGATCCGTAGTCAGGTGCTCTATCCAATTGAGCCATGAGCGCGTCAACCATTACGTCATCTTCATTGCTGTTCTTCCGTTTTGGTGATGCAAATATAGGCAAAATAGCACTGCCTCCAAATTTTTTTTTCAAATTTTATCTAATAGTCTGATAATGAAACAAAATAAATAATCGCTTATCGAATACTTTAATGATTACTTATAATCGATCTCAGAAGCTTCCTGATACCACATTATAGATCATGTACAAAACGTCTCAGCTATCAACAATCAGAAGTTAAAATTGGAATATTAATATCATGGCTGATGATCAACTACAATAATAGCATAAAAATTATTTTCCCTCTTTTATGTATAGCAGCAGTATCTCAATTTGGTCTTGGCTTATGATCGTCATAAAAAATCAAACATCAGATTATATAACATAATTGATATCCCTTACAATATTAGTGGGGGCTCCGAGAAAATAGATGACAGATGATAGGAAAGATATAGAAAAAACAAAAAGCTTAATCTTTATCAGACTAAGCTTTTGTAGTTGTGCACTCAAAGGGAGTCGAACCCCTAACCTCCTGATCCGTAGTCAGGTGCTCTATCCAATTGAGCCATGAGTGCATTTTAATTTGACTTGTTTAAAAGTCATACCCTTTTGTTTGGTGATACAAATATCGGGACTTTTTTCAATTCTGCAAACTATTTTCCAACTTTTTTGATCAAAAAAACTAATATTTTTTTTATCTTATTGATAGTATTACATTTACAGGAGTTATTTTTTTAATATTTTTTTTCATAAACACGATCCTATGTTCCAAAAGGAAACGAAACTAAACAAAATACGCATCGATGATATCAGCATTTCTTACATGATAAGACCAAGCAAGCTGCATATGCCGCAAAAGACGATTATATTTTTACATGGATTTCCATTTAACAAAAACATGTGGCGTGAACAACTACTGGATCTAGATGAAACAATGACTGGTATTGCAATTGATATTAGGGGACATGGACATAGCACTCGAGGGCATGGATTTTTTAGTATCGATGTATTCGCAAAGGATTTAATCAAATTGATCACTCATTTAAATTTAAATAATGTTGTGCTTTGTGGCGTATCCATGGGAGGTTATATTGCACTTCGGACCTATGAATTAAAGAATGATAAAATAAAAGGACTTATTTTAAGTGACACGCACGCATTTGCCGATGATAATCAAGGCAAACAAAAACGTTTTGACTCGATCCAAGCATTACTGAAATATGGCAAGCGTCCTTTTTCTTTAGGATTTATTGAAACTATTTTTTCTAAGAAAACATTATCCGACAATCCTCAAGCGATTGAAGTGATTAAAAGTTCGATCAGAAGAAACGATTTGGCGAGCATCTGTGCCACGCAATTAGCTTTGGCAGCTCGAACAGATACCACGGCAATGCTATCGTCTATAACTGTCCCCACTCTCGTGATTAAGGGAAAAGAAGATAAATTGGTAAATGAAAAACAAATTAATAGCTTATTGGAGGGGATAGCAGATGTTAAATACGTTGAATTTGCAGCATCTGGTCATTTGCCGAATTTAGAAGAACCCAAAAAGTTCAACCAGGAAATCAACACTTTTTTACGTTCTTTTTAATTAAAGAGCGTAAAAAAATGCAGTGGATAAAAATCGACACTGCATTAAATTGGATGTTCCATTAGAAACCAAGTTTTATAAACCACGGTATTTGCTTTGTTTATATTTAAAAAAATCATTCAAATGCTGTATATTTTCCTTTCTTTCCTCCGATTTACGATAAGAAATAATGGCATCCCATATAAACAAACCAAACGCCAATGCTGCAAAAAGTACGGGTAAGCTTAGTAAGTTTCCAGTTGCATTTTGCATGATTAACCAAGTTGAAATAACTACAGTCAATAAAAATTTAATAATAAATCCTAACATAATAATAAATTAAAGTGAATTGAATAAGACGCTGGCAATTCTTGCCCCACGTGTGAATAAACGATGATGCTCAGTTTTGAAGTCTTAGTTCACTAGCATAAAATATGACCAGCAATCTAAATTGGTGGAGAAGAACCAATATATGGATGAATCAAAACTATGAAGTCAATTTTAAAATAGCAAGAAACGTATGGATGAGAAAAAAAATGTTATTTTTTTTCATGAATGCTATTCAAGAACTGACCAAAATTAAAGCCATCATAGAGCATTTAATTTTGCACTAACCACAAATGTACTAATTTTTTTAGATATAACCAAATGTCATACGCAAAATATTAGTTGACATATATTATATTTTATTTTATAAATAACTAAAATATAAGTAAATAAAAAGTATAGGACTCATAGCCAGATGATATTATCCATAGTTGAAAATATGGAGAGCATCTTATAGAATGATCAAAATATCACTTATCATGGTCGGAGCATCTGTCATCTGAGTGTAGTAAATTTGGCGTGATATTCAGGTTTTAATAATCATTGTTAATTTTGCTAACACTGTTAACTAATGAGGTATAGATGGGGGTTGTAGAGCGCAAATTAAGAGATTTAGAAAAAATTAAATTACAAATAATTGAACAGTCATGGCTTATTGTAGAGGAAGAGGGCTGGCAGGCACTTTCGATTCGTAAAATTGCCGATGCTATCGAGTACAGTGTACCCGTGATCTATAAGCACTTTGAAAACAAAGATGCCATTATTGGTTATTTTACTAGACAAGGTTTTGCGATGATGGCAGAGCAACTCGCTTCTGCCGTGGACCTCAATAAAAGTGCTGACGACAATTTATACAACATCGCCACATCATACTGGAAATTTGCCCTTGAACATAAAAAATGTTATGAAATTATGTTTGGATTAGGCATTCCACAATGCGAGGTCGTTAACAGTATTAAAGAAATGAAAGCAACATCTACTGTCATGTTAACTTGCATTTCCAAATGTATAACAGAAAATAATGTCGATCAGATCGATCTGTATTTAAAGTTCAAAACCTTTTGGTCGATTTTACATGGCATTATTACTATTGAATTTCTATCAAACCAAAAAACCAATCCAGAAGAAGTGTCTCCAATTTTAACAGATGCGATTCAAGGATTTATTATATCATTAAAACATCATCATAACTAACATGAGTTTATTAGAAGATTTAAAATGGAGATATGCCACCAAGAAAATGAATGGCACTCCTGTAGCACAAGAAAAAATTGACTACATTTTAGAAGCTGCTCGCCTGGCTCCTACTTCCTCTGGATTACATCCTTTTCGCGTCATTGAAATTTCTGATCCAGAATGGAAAGCTAAAATCCAGCCCATCGCATATGGACAATCACAAATCGTCGATAGTTCACATATCTTGGTATTTGCAGCGTACGATGCCTATACAAAAGAACGTGTCGAAGCAACTTTTGCACAACAAGCAGAAGAAAGAGGATTACCTTTAAACTTTGCAGATGATTACAAAAATAACTTATTCGCACAATTATCAGCATTGTCTCAAGAACAGCAATTTAGTCATGCTGCGCGTCAAGCTTATATTGGTTTTGGATTGGCATTAGCAGCTGCAGCAGAGCAAAAGATTGATGCCACTCCTATGGAAGGTTTCAACAATGAACAATTAGATGCCTTACTTGAACTGAATAAATTAGGTCTTAAATCAGTGTCCATCATAGCAATCGGCTATCGTGATGAAGCTCATGACTGGTTAGTGAACATGAAAAAAGTGAGACCGCTCCAAGAAGATTTTATTATTAAATTTAACTAGATATATTTCTGGGAACTCTCTAATGAAGAGTGTTCCCATTATTAAGCACATATTATGAAAATAGAAATTTGGTCTGATATCGTTTGTCCTTTTTGTTATATCGGCAAAAAAAGATTAGAACAAGCTTTAGCATCCTTTCCACATCGTGATGAAGTAGAAATTGTATGGAAATCCTACCAATTGCATCCTCAATTTCCACAAGATGCAGCAGGCATACCCGCAATTAAGTACATCAAAGATGCCAAAGGATTGAGTGAAGAAGAGACTTTGGGCATGATGCATCAAGTCCAGTCCATCGGCAAGTCTCTGAATATTGACTTTAATTTTGAAAAATCATTGATCGTTAACACCTTAAATGCACATCGCCTCATTCATTTCGCTCAAGAAATCGGTCAGGGCAATGTATTAAAAGAGCGCTTATTTAAAGCTCATTTTAGTGAAGGTAAAGATATCAATCATATCGACAGTTTAACTGCACTCGCTGTAGAAATAGGTCTAGATCAAATAGCTGTTGAAGAGCTGCTACACAGTGACCGCTTTGCCTACGAAGTGACACAAGATATTCAAGAAGGCATCAACTTAGGTTTACGTGGTGTTCCGTTTTTTGTTTTTAACCAAAAATTTGGAATCGCAGGAACACAACCTTTAGAAATGTTTGAGAAAACACTTCGTCAAGCCTATGATGATGCCAAACCGGCAATCATTATGAATGATAATGAAGGTCCTAGCTGCGATAGTGAAGCAGGATGTTGTTAATGGTTTTCCATGAACAATTTTCATAATCAGACATAACCATCAGGTTACCAAAACTTATGCTTTTGAATCGCAAAATCGTGCGAATAAGTTGAACTTATTTCTTAATTTCGTTTCCTATTTAATGCAGAAAAATTGTAGTATAAATGCAGTTAACCAAACTAGAAATAAAAGGATTCAAAAGCTTCGGCGACAAGATCACCATCAACTTTAATGAAGGCGTCACGGCTATCGTGGGTCCTAATGGTTGTGGAAAATCAAATGTTGTAGATGCAATACGTTGGGTTTTGGGAGAGCAAAGTACACGGATGCTCCGTTCAGAAAAAATGGAAAATATCATTTTTAATGGAACGAAAAATCGTAAAGCCGCAAACTTGGCTGAAGTATCGCTCACGTTTGATAATAATAAAAATGTGCTTCCTACCGCATTTACGACAGTCACCGTGACGCGTAAATTGTTTAGAAACGGGGATAGTGAGTATCGATTGAACGATGTAAAATGTCGTTTAAAAGATATTACTGACCTCTTTCTAGACACAGGGGTTGGTGCTGATTCGTATTCGATCATTGAATTGAGGATGATCGATGAAATAATCAATAATAAAGAGAACTCACGTCGTAATCTATTTGAAGAGGCTTCAGGAATTTCCAAATACAAAGTTCGCAAAAAACAAACCTTAAATAAGCTTAGAGACACCGAAGTCGATTTAAGTCGTGTAGATGATCTGCTCTTTGAGATCACTAAAAACTTAAGGTCTTTGGAAGGTCAAGCTAAAAAAGCAGAAAAATATACGCTGTTAAAAGATGAATACCGTCAAAGTAGCATCAATCTAGCCTACTATCGCATCGGAGATTTCAGCAGTGAATTGGAACGTTTACAGCAGCAGGAATCTAAATTGAACAAGCAAAGCACAGATGCTCAAGAACATATCAGTAAAGCTGAAAATGAATTGAAGCAAATTCGTGAAGATAATTTAGAGCAAGAAAAAAACGTCTCCCTACAACAAAAAGCAACGCAAGAGTTTATCAATAAAATCCGAAATTATGAGTCGGAGAAAAAAGTTAAAAACGAGCAGCTTAAAAATCTTCAAGACAAAGAAAATCGGCTGAATCTGGAGATCAACAATGACAATCAGCAGCTCAATCATGTGCTCTATACCATTAAACGTCTCCATGAAGAATTATTTCATGAACAACAGCAATTGGATAATTTTCAAGCGAATCTTGAAAAGGATAAATTTGAAGTCGAAGAACTGAGAGGTCAACAGCAAGCTGCCAAAGGAAAACTCGATGCTTTCAATAAAGAAAGTACATCATTGCAGGACAATATTTATAGGCTTGAAAAGGATATTGCAGTATTAAATATACAAAAAGAAGCCCTTTTACAAGAGTCTGTCCGCACACTGGCGGATACCGAATCAAAAGAAGCAGAATTAAATCAATTCAACATCGCGGTTGCCGAGTTGGAAGGACGTGTTGAAACACAACAGCAACAGTATGAGACCGCCATACAAATGGAAGAAGAGTTGCAAACGCAACTGCAGCATCATACTACAAACATCAATACCCTCAAAGAAGATCTAAGTAAAGAATCTAGATTAGCAGATGCCAAGCAAAACGAATATAACTTAACAAAATCATTAATAGATAACTTAGAAGGATTTCCGGACTCCATCCGATTTTTAAAGAAAAATGCAGGCTGGAAAAAGCAGCCACCTTTATTTTCGGATATCCTATTCTGTGAAGAAGATTATCGTGTAGCAATCGAAAATTATTTGGAACCGATCATGAACCATTATGTCGTGGAAACACAACAGGATGCTGTTCAGGCGATCAACCTTTTGAGTGACGCGGCCCGTGGACGTGCAAATTTCTTTATTCTGGATGCTATTGAGTCAGTACCCACTGCTCCATCAATTGATCATGACCTCCTGACACCGGCATTGGATGTGATTACTGTTGATGACAGATTCAAACCCCTGTGTCAAGTACTGCTGCAACATGTTTTTATTTTACAACGTGAACGTGATCATGAACTCGAACTAGCACTACCTCAAGGAGATACTATTATTTTGCAAAAAAATGGCAAATTTTCTAAAAGCAAATTGGGGCTATCAGGGGGGTCTGTTGGATTATTTGAAGGAAAAAGAATTGGACGTGCTAAAAATATTGAAATCTTAGCGAAAGAAATCAAAACGCTTAATGAAAGTATCCATATTTTACAAGATAAAATAGCAGATGAGACTGGACGCTTAACAGCTCTACAATCGAATTCGCAAAAGGAAACAATTGATGAACTTCGTTTTCAACTAAACCGGTTAAATAATGAACTGATATCTGTTAAAACAAAACAAGAACAGTATCAAACCTTTATTACCAATGCGCTCAATCGCAAGAAGGATATACAAGATAAAATTGTCGCCATCGAAAATGATTTGTTGATTTTGGAACCCAAAATACAAGATTTCAAAAACGAACGTGAACAACAGGTTGGTGATTTACAAGACTATCAGGATCGTTTCAATGAAATTTCTGAAATCTTAACCGAGAAATCTGCCAGCTATAATCAAGGGAATATTGCTTACCACCAACAGCAAAACAAGGTTTCAAATATCAATAAAGATCTTGAATTCCGAGAAACGCAACAAGATGATTTTCAAAACCGTATCGATCGTAACAGTAAAGATCTCGCAGAAGTGCAACTTTCTTTAAAAAATACGGCCCAATTCGTCGATGAAGAAGATGAAGACCTCGTGGATATGTATACCCAGAAAGATGCGTTAGAAAAGGGTTTAGAGGACTTAGAAAAGAATTACTATGGCGTACGGAAACTAATCAATGAGCTTGAGGAACAGATCATCCAGTATCGTCGTTCAAAAGAACAGGACGATCTCCTAATTTCTGAAATAAAAGATAAGAAAACGACACTTCAAATTGATCTCAATACGTTAAAAGAGCGCCTATCAGCGGAGTTTAATATTGAATTGAAAGATTTATTGGACCAGGAAGAAGCGCCCACGATTTCCGAAGATCAGGATGCACTTGTAGCCAAATGTACTAAGCTGAAAAAACAGTTGAATGAATATGGTTCTATCAATTTAATGGCCAAAGAAGCTTTTGATGAGATGAATGAACGTTACAACTTTATCAATAAAGAAAAAGCTGATTTATTAGAAGCAAAAGGATCTTTAATGGCAACAATTAAAGAAATTGATGATACCGCAGAAGTACAATTTATGTTTACATTCAATAGTGTCCGTGATAACTTTATCAAAGTTTTCCGTTCCTTATTTAATGAAGAGGATAGCTGTGATTTAATCCTAACAGATCCTTCCAAACCTTTAGATTCAGATATTGATATCATCGCGCGTCCAAAAGGAAAAAGACCACTTTCGATCAATCAGTTATCTGGGGGCGAGAAAACATTAACTTCTACGGCGCTTTTGTTCTCGCTGTATCTATCTAAGCCTGCCCCCTTCTGTATCTTTGATGAGGTGGATGCACCATTGGATGATACTAATATTGATAAATTTAACAACATTATTCGCGACTTTTCGAAGAACTCACAATTTATAGTGGTTTCTCACAATAAGAAAACGATAGCAAGCACCGATATCATCTATGGTGTAACCATGGTCGAGCAAGGTGTATCACGCGTAGTTGCTGTAGATTTGAGAGATGTTGCTTAAGGTTTCATAACAGTTGCTAAGGCGGCCTATTGTATAAAAAAAGGAGCGATAAAATTTTATCGCTCCTTTTTTTATACTGCTTCTAAGCAGTTGATATTATTTAGTCGCTACCAAAGAAACCTTAAAGTTAATTTCAGCAGAGATTAAATCATCTTTTTTACCTTCATAACTTACACCCCAATCTGCACGAACGATATTAAAATCAGCTTCTGTTTTGATTGTTGTTGCAGTTGATTCAACAACTTTAGTATCGAATGAAATATTTTTAGTAACACCTTTGATCGTTAAGTTACCAGAGACTTTCACATCTTGAGGAGTAGCACCTGCTTCAGCTTTAGTGATAACAAAAGTGGCTTCTGGAAATTTAGCTACATCAAAGAAGTCTGCTGCTTTCAAATGTCCATCCAATTTCTCCTTATACTCACCTTCCAAGTCTGTAGAACTAATTGTATTCAAGTCCAACGCAAATGTACCACCGGTCAGAACACCATTATCTACACTTAAAGTACCTGATTTAATTGCAATTGTACCTGTATGTGCACCTGTTACTTTTGTACCTGTCCATACTACTTTCGATTGCGCCACATCTACTTGATAAACCTCTCCTGCGGGAGTATCAATTTGTTCAGTAGCGACAGAATCTTGAACTTCAGCTTTTTTTCCTTCGGGGTTTCCAGCGCATGAAGACATAATAACAGCTGCAATAGCGGGCAATAACAATAATTTTTTCATAATTAATATACTTTTATATGTTTAAACATTTGATTTATCAAATATATTATAAGATTGAAATAAAATCTACCTTTGTAGTATACAAAATTAAATTATGACAATACCATGTTTTAATGTCCCTTTGGAGTTGCCTCTACACGTCGAATATCAGCCCCTAGTTTTTTCAAGCGTTCTTCAATATGTTGATAACCACGTTCTATTTGTTCGATATTATGAATTGTAGAAGTGCCTTTAGCTGATAAAGCGGCAATTAATAAGGATACTCCTGCACGTATATCTGGAGAAGTCATCTCAATACCTCGCAAAGGATACATTTTATTCAAACCAATCACAGTTGCACGATGTGGATCACAAAGAATAATTTGAGCGCCCATATCGATTAATTTATCAACAAAGAAAAGGCGGCTTTCAAACATTTTTTGATGAACCAAAACATTTCCTTTTGCTTGTGTAGCCACAACCAAGACAATACTTAATAAATCAGGTGTAAATCCTGGCCATGGAGAATCGGATATCGTTAAAATTGATCCATCAATAAAAGTATCGATTTCATATGAATCTTGAGCTGGAATAAAAAGATCATCACCTCTTAGTTCCATTTTAATTCCTAATCGTTGAAAAACAGTAGGAATAATCCCTAATTCCTTATAACAAACATCTTTGATAGTAATCTCAGAGCCTGTCATAGCTGCCAGTCCAATGAAAGAGCCAATCTCAATCATATCCGGCAACATCCGGTGTGTGGTACCTCCTAAGCGATCTACTCCTTCTATGGTAAGCAAATTTGAACCAATGCCTGAGATCTTAGCTCCCATGCGATTCAACATTTTACATAACTGTTGTAGATATGGCTCACATGCAGCATTATAGATTTCAGTCGTTCCTTTTGCCAATACAGCTGCCATCACAATGTTGGCAGTACCGGTCACTGACGCTTCATCTAATAAAATATATGCACCTTTTAGTTGAGAAGCATCAACATTGAAGAAATGATTTTCCGCATCGTAGATAAACTTAGCTCCCAACTTTTCAAATCCCAAAAAGTGCGTATCCAAACGTCGGCGACCGATTTTATCACCTCCTGGTTTCGGAATAGCAGCCTTTCCAAAACGAGCTAATAAAGGTCCAACGATCATGATAGATCCGCGTAAACTACCCCCTTTTTCTTTAAACTCGTTGGATTGGAAATAATCGATATTAATATTTTTTGCTTCAAAAACATAAGTATCCTCATCAATACGATTAACACTTACCCCTAAAGCTTTCAAAAGATCAATTAATTTATTAACGTCTTTAATATCGGGAACATTACTGATTGTCACGGGCTCTTCCGTCAACAATACTGCAGACAAAATTTGTAATGCTTCATTCTTTGCTCCCTGAGGAATAATCTCTCCTTTTAATGGCTTCCCGCCATTGATTTCAAATGCATTCATTCGTACACCTATATCTTTTTATATTTTCTTTTACGTTATCTATAAGAAAAAAAGCAATTGAAAAGAAATATAAATCACTTCACAATTGCCTTATATAATACCCAAGGTATTAACAATTATCCTCTTTTATAGCCGCTGTTACTGTTACTACTGCTGTTGCTATTATTATTATTTTGATAAGGGCGTCTATTGTTGTTATTACTGCTTCCGCCACCAGAGTTGCTACGCTTTTGGAACGAATTTGTGCCAGAAGGTCTTCTATTGTTTGAGTTGTTGTTATTACTACCGCGACTGTGATTATTATTAGAATGACCTGAATTGTTATTCGTTGTCTGAGTAGGGTTATTTCCTTTTACACGATTGCCTGGAGGCGCGCTTTTAAAATCTAGTTTTGTTAATACCGTACCTTCAGGCAATTGCAAAACTTTACTTGATAATTCGGATAAATCTTGAATAATAAATTCATCTGCGACCGCATCTTTATTCCAAGTTGTATAAGCCATCTTCATAAAGTTGGCAATGGAAAGAGCCATTTTTTGACGCTTTTCCTCATCTGTGATAGAAATAGCCTTATTAATCATCTTCTCCACAGTAAAACCGTAATGTTTGTACTTAATATTATGCTGTGGATAGGTTAACAATTCCGGTTCATGTTTTACCAATTCTGGAGTTGCTGTAGGATAAGGTGAATCTACATCGATTTTAAAGTCAGAAATAATTTGTAAGTGATCCCACAATTTATGCTTAAAATCTGCCACATCGCGTAAATGAGGATTTAAAACCCCCATCATATCAATGACAACTTGAGCATACTTATTTCTTTCCTCTTTTGTCGGTAAATCACAAATATAGTTTACCATATTTTGCACATTCCTACCGTATTCAGCTAGGATTAGCTTCGGTCTTGTGCTGTTGTAGTCAAAGTTCATATAGTGAATTTCAGTACCAATACAACGTTGTATTTGATACTTTGGTATTAAATTATTGAATAATTCTCAGTTTTGCAAATTTAAGCAACAATTGTTTCTGTCCCAAGTCTTTAAAGAAAATAGTTGCTTTTACTTCTCCCTTTGATCCTTCCAGGTTCACAACCTTTCCAAATCCAAATCTTTCATGCTCCACTTCCATGCCAACTTGTAAATTATTGGTATCAGACGGAGTAAAACCAGCGGAAGGTGTATGCGCTTTGGGTAATATCGAGGTAGTTTTAAAAGGTTTCGGCTTAGGTTTCGAAAAACTATCCGTCTCTTTTTGCTGCCAAGCAATACGCTCACCTTGAAAACCTCCAGATTCTGCAGAAGAACTTTGTCTTGGTTTAAAATCTAAATCCAAACAAGCTGGATTCAGTTCATCCAAGAATCTACTTGGTTCACAGTTATTCAGTGTTCCCCAACGATATCTAGAAGTTGCGTACGAAAGTAATAATTTTTTTTCAGCTCTGGTAACTGCAACGTAAAATAATCTTCGCTCCTCTTCCAATTCTGTCCTCGAATTTAACGCTAATTGTGATGGAAATAAATTTTCTTCCAGTCCTACGATGAATACAACTGGAAATTCCAACCCTTTTGAAGAGTGTATAGTCATCATCGAAACCGTGTCTGCATTGGGATCTTTGTCATTATCATCATTAGTCAACAAAGCAATATCTTGCATATAGACATCTAAACCACGTTCCTCGATATCTTCACGCTCAGAGAACTCTTTAATACCATTGAGCAATTCTTGGATATGTTCGTAACGAGTCAATCCTTCTACAGATTTATCTTCGTACAATTCCTTTAATATACCCGAATGCTGCGCAATGTGCATCGCGGTATCAAAAGCGCTATTGGTCTTTGCTAATGCCTGAAAACTCAATATCATTTGACCAAAACCACCTACAGATGCCGCACTGCGACCATCCATAAACATCTGAGCATTGGCTACAATGTCCCAAAGACGATATTGATGTTGATCTGCTGCAATAACAATCTTCTCTACTGTGGTATCGCCTATACCACGACGTGGGTAATTAATCACTCGTTTTAACGCCTCCTCATCATTTGGATTAAAGGTCAACCTAAAGTAAGCAATTAGATCCTTAATTTCTTTCCTTTGATAGAATGAAGTACCACCGTATATTTTATAAGGAATATTAATTTTTCGTAAGGCTTCCTCCATCGCTCTAGATTGGGCATTTGTACGATATAGAATAGCGAAGTCTTTATAGTTTAAAGATTTTAAAGCCTTTTCCTGTGAAATCAATTCTGCAACAATTTTCCCTTCCTCATTATCTGAAAATGCACGAGAGACCTTAATTTTCTCCCCTTCTTCATTATCCGAAAAGACATTCTTCTCCAATTGATTTTGATTGTTAGCAATGACCGAATTAGCTGCATTCACAATCGTTTGAGTCGACCGATAATTTTGTTCTAATTTGAATACTTGAACAGTTGGATAATCTTTTTGGAAATTCAGGATATTCTGAATATTTGCTCCACGAAACGCATAAATACTTTGTGCATCATCGCCCACCACACAAATATTTTCATTGACAGCAGCTAAACGTTTAACGATTAAATACTGTGAAAAGTTTGTATCCTGATACTCATCGACCATCAAGTATTTGAACTGATGCTGATATTTATGCAGTACTTCTGGGTGCTTATTAAGCAGTACGTTGGTCTTAAATAACAGATCATCAAAATCCATCGCACCTGCACGATAACAACGCTGTGCATACGTCATATAGATTTCTCCCAATTGTCCTCGCCCGTTGGAAATATCTTCAGCTTTAAGAGCTTCATTTTTATTGTACTCTTGTGGTGAGATCAGGTTATTTTTAGCCTGCGAAATACGTCCATATACTTGATTGACATTATAGAGTTTATCGTCCAGGTTCATTTCTTTTAAAATGGACCTCAATAAGCTTTTCGTATCATCGGTATCGTAAATTGTAAAATTACGTGGGTATCCGATTAACTCCGCTTCAACACGTAAAATCTTTGCAAATACAGAGTGAAATGTACCCATCCATATGTTTTTGGCTTCAGCACCAACAACAGACATAATACGATTACGCATTTCTTTAGCTGCCTTATTCGTAAAGGTCAATACTAATATATGGAAAGGATCTACTCCTTTTTGTATTAAATGTGCGACACGGTAAGTAATGACACGCGTTTTTCCTGATCCAGCTCCAGCAACAATCATTACTGGACCATCAGTTTGTTCTACAGCTCCTCTTTGAGAAGGGTTCAATCCTGCTAAAAAATCCAAAGCTTTCTCCTAATATTATATGTTATCTAAAATAGCTTATAAAAGTACGAAAATCATTTGGCGGATAGGGAGTGATCATCTACAAATATTATTTTTTTAATGAAACAGTCTCTTATTTATGAATATATAAAATACTGCTTCATATCAAAAAGACACCAAATTAGATATTAATTTAGGTTTACTTTAGATATAAATTAGGGTTTATAGGGGGTTAGTAGGGGTATACCCCTACTAACCCCCTATAAACCCCCTATTATATCCCTATTATTAGTGAACTTGCTATTAATCAAATCCGAAGTTGACATGGAAACTGTGGAAGCAAAATCGACAGTTATTTAAAAGCCACAAAAGAGGCAAAATTTAATTTTTTGTGAAGCACGTCTACGAAATTAAACCCCACTGTTTTCAATAAATTTAGCTGATAGGTCAGACTACGTGGTGTGTCTTCGTGTTCAATATAATTGAACACGTGATCGCGGTAGGATTCGTCTTTCAAATTCGTCAGATAGGCTCCGTAATGCTGATGATAAATTAAATGCTGAATAGCTTCATGATCCTGTATTACCAAATCAAAAATCCACAGACTCCCGCCCTTTTTCAACAACCGATATAATTTTTCAAACGCTTGTTCCCAATCTTGATCATCACGCAGATGATGCAATACCGCCGTAGCTATTATCACGTCATAACTATTTTCTTTTAGCGCCACTATTCTAAAATCACCTTTTATTATTTCAACTTTGCCTGATGTCAATCCTTGTAGGCGTTCATAGGCCTTATCGAGCATCGGTTGACTTAAATCAACCAGCGTACAATCAAAATTTGAAACTTGATGTGCTAATTTGACTGGATAATTTCCGGCACCACAACCAATATCTAGCACCTGCTTTAAATCGGGATATACAGCAGCGATACCATCCGTGATCAGCTCCATATTAAAAAGCGCATCTAAAGTCGTCTGCTGACCGGTGTCAAGATTTGAAAAACGACTTACATCCTGATCAAAACGCTCTTCAATCTCCTTTAATGTTGATTTTTCTGTCATATCATTGTTTTTTAACTTTTTCAAATCTAAAGCATTGATTAATACTTTAAAAATACTATTTTAGGCAATTATTAATACCTTTCAAGTATCGATGGAATTAAGACATTTACATTATTTTAAAGCAGTAGCGACCACGTTACATTTTGGACGAGCAGCAGAACAATTGCACATCTCTCAACCTCCGCTTACCCGCCAAATTAAAGATTTGGAGAAAGAGTTGGGCGTGATTTTATTTTATCGTAATAACAAGCGTGTAGAGCTGACTAATGCTGGTCGCTATTTTTTAAAGGAATGTGATCAATTGATGCAGCAGCTGGAGAAAGCTAAATTGATGGCCAAGCAGCTACATCAAGCAATATCGGGCGATTTTAGATTGGGATACATCAGCTCTACCCCGAAAAAGATGTTGGCACACATCCTCAAAAAGATAAAAGCAGAGTTTCCATATTTGCATGTATATCTTTATGAGATTTCTTCTCAAAAGCAAAAAATAGCATTAGAGAACGGCAAGTTGGACTTAGGGATCTTACGTGCGCCAATATTCACGACCGATCTTCAGGTTCATTCTTTATTCAAAGATTCGTTCTGTCTAGCAACTCCAAAAGATTGGACAAAAGATATCAGTGCGATTACATTGATGCAAGAAGACTTTATCTCCTATAATGCCAGCTATGCGGACGACTATCACAATCAAATTATAGCTTGTGCCAATAGAATTGGTTTTCATCCACAGATTGTCCACGAATGTAATACCATGCATTCCATATTGGAATTAGTAGCAAATGGCTTGGGCATCGCATTTGTTCCAACATCGGTCTCTAAACAGGACACCGAGCTGACCTTAAACTTCCATAGTCTAAAGGAGCAGGAGATTCAAACGGAAGTCATACTAGCCTATGATCACAAAAGCCAGCATCCCGTTTTACAACAATTTATAACCTTGATTAAAGCCTACTATACTGCATAAATAGTTTATCAAATAGCTATAAAATAAAGGTCAGATTTCCATTCGTGTGCTGATCTTTATTTTATAATTCTCGCTCTACGCCTAAACCAAACAAAGCAAAATCATATTTCACAGGATCCAGGGGATCCAATTTTCTTAAATTGGCAGTCAACTCCAGTGCTGTTTTCCAATTTACTTTATCTAAGGTAATCAATCCGAATTTTCGTGCTACACGTTCTACATGAAGATCACAGGGACAAATGAGATCTTTTTGATTCAGCCGCTTCCAAATTCCAAAATCTACTCCTTTATCATCGTCTCGTACCATCCAACGCAGAAACATATTGATCCTTTTTACAGTTGATTTTTGAATAGGCGAACTGATATGCTTTCTTGTTCTTAATGGATAATCGGGGAGCGAGAAAAAATAGTTTTTAAACTCATCTAATGATTTTTCAAGAATAATCTCATCAGCATGTTCCTGACCAACTAAGAATGCATCTTCCAAAGATGTAAAATGGTTATAATGATAGCGGAAAAACTGAATAAAATACAAAAGATCGGTATCATTAAAAGTACGATGCTTAAATCCGAGCACTTGCTTGAGATCAATTTCTTGATGATTCATGATAAAATCATGTGGACTTCCATCCATGCGCTCAATCAGCTCTGTGCATTTATTAATAATCGTTTTACGCTGCCCCCATGCTAATATAGCTGCTATAAATCCCATAATTTCAATATCTTCTTGCTTTTGAAAACGATGTGGAATACAGATGGGATCATGAGTTATAAAATTGGGTTGATTATATTCTTCAACTTTTTTATCTAGAAAATCCTTAATATTAAAATCTGCCATTTACACTAAAATAAAAACCACCAGTTTCTTCTAATAAAGAATATCAGAAGAAACTGATGGTCATAACCTTTTTAATCTATAATTATACTAAAGCTTGTTCCAGATCTTCGATCAAGTCATCAGCATCTTCTATTCCTACAGAGATACGGATCAGATTGTCCACCACACCAACTTTTTCCCGTGTTTCTTTTGGAATTGATCCATGTGTCATCGTTGCTGGATGATTGATCAAAGACTCTACGCCTCCTAAAGATTCAGCGAGGGTGAATACTTTAAATTGTGAAGCGATACGGAAAGTTTCCTTTAGATCGGCACCTTTTAATACAATAGATATCATACCACCAAAATCACGCATTTGTTTTTTAGCAATATCATGTCCAGGATGATCTTCGAAACCTGGCCAGTAAATTTTCTCAATTTTAGGATGGCTTTTTAAGTACTCCGCGACTTTACGTCCATTGGCACAATGTGCTTCCATACGCAGATGTAAAGTCTTGATACCACGAAGTGCTAAAAAAGAATCCTGAGGACCAGGAGTTCCACCTACAGCGTTATAATAAAAGAACAATTGTTTATATAAGTCTTCATCATTCATGACTAATGCTCCCATAACCACATCCGAGTGACCATTGATATACTTTGTTGCCGAATGCATGACGATATCAGCCCCCATATCCAAAGGGTTTTGTAAATATGGAGAGGCAAAGGTATTATCGACAACATAAAGCACCTTCTTCTCTTTAGCAACTTGACCTATTGCTTGTACATCTGCAATCTTCAATGTTGGATTGGTTGGTGTTTCTACCCAGATTAATTTAGTCTTATCCGAGATTGCTGATCGGACTGCATCAACGTCTGAGGTATTGACAAATTTGAAAGTTATACCATAAGCTTCGTATACTTTGGTAAAGATTCGGTAAGAACCGCCATATAAATCGTCACCTGTCACGACTTCATCTCCTGGTTTCAATAAACGCAACACGCAATCTGTAGCTGCCATACCGCTTGAAAAAGCTAAGCCGTACTGACCATTTTCTAAAGCAGCTAAACAATCCTCCAATGCTTTACGTGTTGGGTTTGTTCCTCTCGAATATTCATATCCCTTGTGTTCGCCAGGAGATGCTTGTTGATAGGTAGAGGTTTGATATATTGGAGTCATCACCGCACCCGTTGTTGGATCCGATTGTTGACCAGCATGAATTGCTTTCGTTGCAAATTTATATGCCATATTTTTTACTATTTATGTTAATTCTGAAAAGTAAATTTATTAAAAATCTAACGGAGATTTGTATTTAAAAGTATAATTCAAGTCATTTTGCAGACGCGCTGATCGTACAATTTTTTGGAATGATGCGCTATCATTGAAAGCGCTGGGCAAATCAAAGCCATAATTTTTTGCCGATGCTTCAATGACATCTTTTTTTGAGGGATGAAGCGGGCATACCACATTATATATCGCATAGGTTAAGGGGGTCACAAACCCCAAACTGATAATCCTAGCAACATCTTCTAAATGGATAAAGTTAGCGAGCTGCCCTCCTGTTGTACAGATCTTATTTGCAAAATACTTAGCAAATATGCGATTTAGACCAAACAAGCCTCCTAAACGGAAAACATGTGTTCTTGGAAATTGACCAATGGCTTTTTCTGCTAACAATAATTTTTCCTGCAGCTCATTTTCTGCAAAAGTATCTTCCATAATTTCTTTGGACACATCGGGATATATTCCGGTAGAACTTAAGTATATAATTTTTTTATAAGTTAGCGTCGATAACGATTGAGCTACATGGAAAAACCGATGAGTTAATTGTTCGATTGTTGATTTACTTGATGCAGGAATACTCACTAAAATATAATCAAAGTCAATTGGCAGATCATCTGGAAGTGTAGCAGATTTGTCAAAATTGTGTGTAAATACAAAAATACCATCGGAGCGTAACCGATGGTATTTTTCATCTGTAGTCGTTGATGCCCAGACCTCATGTCCTTCGTTCAACCACAACTTAGCAACAAACTCTCCTACCCATCCACATCCTAATATAAGATAACGCATGAGAAAGTGATTTATAGATTAATATGCTTTCGCAAATAAAACTCTTTTTGTTGATGGCTTACCTGTGAAAATACAGATACCGGCTTCTTCTTTGGCATCCAAAGGAATACAGCGGATGGTAGCTTTCGTTTCTTCTTTAACAAGTTTCTCCGTTTCTACTGTTCCGTCCCAATGACAAGAAATAAAACCAGCTTTGGTTTCTAATACTTCTTTAAATTCATCATATGAATTTACTTCTGTAATATGAGAATCTCTATAATCTAATGCTTTCTTAAAAATGTTTTCTTGAATTTCATTCAATAATCGCTCAATTCTGTCACCTAAACCAGCTTGTTCAACAGTTTCTTTTATTTGTGTATCACGTCTTGCTAATTCAACCGTTCCATTTTGCATATCACGGGCTCCGATGGCCACGCGCAATGGCACACCTTTCAGCTCCCACTCTGCAAATTTGAATCCTGGTCTTTGCGTATCGCGGTCATCATATTTCACAGAAATATTTTTACTTTTTAATTCTGTAGACAGGGCATCGATAAACGTATCGATCGCTTGTTTTTCTTCTGCAGTTTTAAAAATTGGAACGACTACGACTTGAATTGGTGCTAACATGGGTGGTAATACCAAACCTTGATCATCCGAGTGTGCCATAACCAAAGCTCCCATTAAACGCGTAGAAACACCCCAAGATGTTGCCCACACATGCTCAAGTTTACCTTCTCTAGAAGTAAATTTAACATCAAAGGCTTTTGCAAAATTTTGACCTAGAAAATGTGAAGTACCAGCTTGCAAAGCTTTACCATCCTGCATCAATGCTTCGATACAATACGTATCGATTGCTCCTGCAAAACGTTCATTTTCTGTTTTACGACCGCGAATAACAGGTACACCTAAATAGTTCTCGACGAAGTCACCATATACGTGAAGCATTTTTTCTGTTTCTTCAATTGCTTCTTCTTGTGTGGCATGCGCTGTATGACCTTCTTGCCATAGAAATTCTGTCGTACGTAAGAATAGTCTTGTACGCATTTCCCAACGTACAACGTTGGCCCATTGGTTCACTAAGATCGGAAGATCACGATAAGATTCGATCCACCCGCGGTACGTATTCCAAATAATCGTTTCTGAAGTTGGCCTAACGATTAGTTCTTCTTCTAATTTAGCATCTTCATCTACAATAATATTTCCATGACCATCGTTTTTTAAACGGTAATGTGTGACGACTGCACATTCAGTTGCAAAACCTTCAACATGTGAAGCCTCTTTCGAAAAAAATGACTTAGGGATGAACAAAGGAAAATAAGCATTACTGTGGCCAGTATCTTTAAATTTTTTATCCAAAACGGCTTGCATACGCTCCCAAATAGCGTATCCATATGGTTTAATTACCATACATCCTCTTACTGCAGCGTATTCTGCCAAGTCAGCCTTGATCACAAGGTCATTATACCATTGTGAATAGTCTTCTTCACGACTTGTTATACCTTTACCCATATTATTTATTTCAAAAATTATTGTAACATTGTGATTAAGAATTCCGTCTAATAAGCGAATGTCAGTTTTAAAAAGAAATATTTATTTATTTTTGAAAAACGATTAAACCCTTATCAGAAATCTGGGTCTAAGATAGTAAATTAGACTGTATTGTCGAACATAACGACTTAGTATATTATGAAAAAAAATAGTTTTTTACTCGGCGCTATTGTGATTTCAGGAGCCCTAACATTAGGTTCTTGTACTACTAGCAGACAAATCACGCATACTGATGATGTCTATAATAATAATGCCCAGGCTAGACAAGCTTACCAAAGTCCTGACTATTACTATACGGATGAAAGTGAAGTGAATCAAGGCCAAGATAATGGATATTATAGTGATGATTATTCTGATCAAGAATATGAAGAAGGAAGATATGAGGATTTGGAATATGCAAATCGAATCAATCGCTTTTACTATTCTTCTCCAGGTATGACCTACTTTGACCCTTTCTTTGATCCATGGTATGGTATGGGCATGGGTTACGGAGGTTGGTATGGTCCATCTTTTGGATTTGGCTATGGCGGCGGTTGGTCGATCGGACTAGGTTTTGGCTTTGGTCATGGATGGGGATATAACCCATGGTATTCAGGATGGGGATACGGTGGCGGCTACTGGGGTGGCGGATTTGGCGGCTATTGGGGCGGCGGATACGGCAATTACTGGGGTGGTGGATATGGTGCTCCTTATTGGGGGAACCACAGATCTCGTCAGTTAGCGTCCCGTAGCGTTTATCGCGACAATTATAATACACGTTCTGGTTCTAGCGGACGATATAGCGATGCTGGCAGAACATCAGGACGCACACGCTCCAATACTGTTGTATCTAGAGATGCAAACGGCAGAATCAATACGGTTGGTAGAACACGTTCATCTGCTTCAAGCAATAATCCGAATGATACAAGAACAGGCAGAACACGTATCGGATCTAGCAATACGAACCGAGGTGACTACTACAACAATGGTGTTGGCAGAACACGCTCAACTCGGACAGATAATTATAACAATACAAATGGCGGTGTAAGCAGAACCCGATCAACAAGTACAAATAGAACACAATCTAACACACCTACAAGAAGTACAAGTAGAGATACTTACCAAGAGTCAAGAACACGTAGTAGCGAACCAGTTCGTTCATCACAACCAACAATGAGAACACAATCCAGTGGTGGTTTTAATAGCGGCGGAGGTGCAACACGCTCATCTGGTGGTGGCGGCGGTGGCGGCGCAACTCGTAGCAGTGGCGGAGGCCGTACAAGATAATACGATAAATAAAAGGAGTGATTGAGTCAAATTCAATCACTCTTTCATTACTACTATAACAATTAAACTATATGACTATTAAAAAAATACTTTTTGGAAGTGTACTAGCTATAGGTATGGTTGGCACTGCAAAAGCCCAGTATACGGAAGATGCACTTTTATTTTCTCAAGGAGATAATGGAGGAACAGCTCGTTTCAAGGCAATGGGTGGTGCATCAACAGCATTAGGTGGAGATATCAGTTCAATTACAGGTAACCCGGCAGGTTTGGGTTTCTATAATCAATCTGATGCATCTGCAACACTACGTTATCAATATAATAAAAATAAGGTCAATTACTTTGGTCGTAATGGTGATAGTAAAACGGATAATTTCAATATAGACAACGGTGGTGTTGTTTTTCACTTGCCGACCACACGCTATGGTGGAGATCTAACAAAGGGCTGGTTAAACTTCAATGTTGGAATCGCTTACAACCGTACGAATCTTTTTGACAACAAATTAGATTACAGCGGAGTAAACACCGATAATTCCATCACTCATGCCTATGCCGATCGAATGATCGATACCGATGGGTCTGCTTGGTCAAATGATTTTTATCGTTCTTTTATGTTCGAAGAAGCATACGATAAGCAAGGAAAATTTTATTTTCCTTTAGCCGAAGATAAAAATAGTGAACAGTTTAATTCCGTATGGAGCAAAGGTGGAAAATCAGAAACAGCCTTATCTTTTGGTTCAAACTACAGTAATAAATTTTATATCGGTGCTACTTTTAGTTTAACAGATTTTCGTTATGAAAAATCTGCTGTATTTACAGAATACGGTATGACGAAAACTGCGGCTGGTATCTCTGCTTTAAATCCAGATTCCGATTATTTAAAACCAGATAAAGAAGAGTCTAAATTTGTAGATGTAGATTATGAATTATTTGATCATTATGGTCAGGTAACACAAGGATCTGGTTTTGATTTCAAATTAGGGATGATCTATAAGCCTACTCCTTCACTTAGTTTAGGATTTACAGCTAAAACACCTACATTCCTATCGATCACAGATGAATCTACGGCGTACACAGATATCAACTATTTCAAGCCTAATGAAGAAACTTCATTTTCGAATTTTAAATCTGACTATTACGATAGCTCTTACGACTACAACTTACAAACTCCATACAAATTATCTGCAGGTGTAACACAATATTTCGCTGCAGGTTTATTAACAGCTGAAGTGGAATTCGTCGATTATTCAAGTATGCGTTGGAGAGATATCAATAGCAACAGAATAACAGAAAAACGTATGAATGATAACATCAAAGAAACTTATCAAGCAGCATTCAATGTTCGCTTAGGTGGGGAGGTATTATTTGATCAAACATTCAGTGGTAGAGCTGGTTTCAACTTTAATGGTAATCCTTATAAAAATGCAGACTATAAGACCTATGGTATCTCAGCAGGTGTAGGTGCCAAATTAGGTGGAGGTGTTTATCTGGACTTGACAGGCGTTTATAATGCTAATAATTATAAAGAAAGTCCTTATAAAATTACTTATGAAGGTGATTGGAATACCGTTAGCCCACGTGCCGATATTAAAAATAGCAGAACAAACGTCATGTTAACAATAGGATCAAAGTTCTAATTAATTACTATTTCACAAAAAAGGCTTCTATTTTTAACGAAATAGAAGCCTTTTTTGTGAAGGAAAAATTTAAACTTGTTCAACTTTTCTTCTTACGAATAAGTTATAATTTTCATGTTTATCTACATAGATCTCTTCCCCTTCTTCAATAAAACCATCTAATGCAACAGCATCGTACCAAACACCTTCAATTTCGATCTTACCTGAAGGCCGCAATACTGTTCTCGCTATACCCTCCTTATTTAAGAGGTTGGATTTTAATATGGAAGAAGTATACCCTTCTTCTGATTTTTGTTCTTCTTTAAGCACAAGACGTCTAAAAATAGGAGCTTTTAATAAACTCTTTCCAAATATGACCATCAATACTACAGATAGTATCATGGCCCCTATGACTAATAAAAATGAATTGAATAACATACCTGGATAAGCGAGTTTAAAATCTAAAAAATCATTCGCAACGAGACTAAATGTCAGACCGCAAATAACGAAAATTATTCCTAAAATACCGGCAATTCCAAAACCAGGTATTATAAAAACTTCTAAAAAGAGCAAGACAAGACCAACGACAAAGATTGCTATTTCCCAATTGGCGGCCAAACCTTGAATGTAGAGCGGAGCAAAAAACAACAGTGCGGCTACGATTGCGACAGCGATGGCAAATCCTAATCCCGGCGCCTGCATTTCAGCATAGATACCACCTATGATCAACAATATCAAAACTCCACTCACAGCTGGATTAATTAAAAAACTGATGATATGGTCGATTGTTCCTTTGCGATATACGGTCTCTTGCACATGGTTTAAATTCAAATCCTTATAGATCATCTCCCGGCTGGCAACTTCTGCTTTTGCTAATCCAAATTTCACAGCTTCACTACTGGTCAATGTAAGTAACTGACCGTCTTTTTTGATATGAGGTGCAGAGACATTGGGATCAACAAATGATTCAGCCAATTGTGGATCACGCTTTTTAGCTTCAGCAGTTGCGCGCATCAATCCCCGCATGTAGGATTGATATTTCTCCGGAAGCACCTCCCCTTTAGCATTGACCACGCTTGCTGCTCCAATACTACCGCCTGGATGAATATAAATATAATCACTGGCTAGGGAAATCAAAGCTCCCGCGGATGCCGCATTATTATTAATGTAAACAATCGTTTTGATTTTAGAATCGAGTAATTTACTCCTTATCGAATCTGCAAAATTTAAGGCACCACCATAGGTATTCAATTCCATTAATACATAATCAACCTTTTTACTCTGTGCACTGTCATAAACTTGCTTAACAGTACGCCAAGAACTTGGCCCTATATCATCCTTTAATTCAAACACATAAACCTTTTGAGCAAAACTTGACGAGAATAATACCAAGCTTAAAAAGACTGTTATTAAAAATGATTTACTAATTTTGCTTTCCATAAATAAGATTATTAAAAATAATAAACGAGCGATTAATACATTTGCTATGTCTAAATATACTATTTCTAACGCATTTTCTCAAACATTCAGATTTCCGATCTGGAAAATAGAAATAGATGAAAAGAGTAAATTAATCGCAATAGAGTGCCGTGATCCCCAAAATACCTTACCATATATTAGTGTTATGGATTTTGATGGGCTAGTGCATTTGGATCATTATATCTTGCCTGAAAAGGAATGGACATTGACCGCTATACAGGGTAAAAAGGTCATTTTGAAAAAAGTATCGGAAAATAGCCCTGTATCACCCGGGTTATGGATAATCGATTATACCAATCCAAATACGACCTCATTGTTTCATCAGTATCAATATCTGGGTATACTGAACGGCTATATCCAAATGAGGCCCCAGCATATCACTTCGGGTTTTGAACTCTACTTTTCACTTATAGATGATGAAGTTTTAACCAGCATACCAGCAGAAATTAAACCTTTTGATAATGATATAGTCTTTCCATTGGAATTTAATGCTGAAAAACCGGCATTTTTGCAACATTATAAAAATAATGAAGATCTTTGGATCAGTAAATGTCATGATCATTTTTTATGGTGCTTTCATGAAAAACAGCAGGATAAATATACGGTCAGATTACTGATCTCTGATCAAAAACAAATTCTAGATGAAGCCGTAATTATTCAGGATCTAGATTTAAAATTGGTACAAATTTATTTTCAGATTGGATGTCAGATTTTTCTTTTAACACACAATAAACAGGAATTTGTATCGTATTTAGTATAATTGTAAAACATGATGAATATTCTATCAAAATCTACCACATATAAAACACTAGCATTCTTATCATTAACAATGTTAGCGATCAATCATAACAAAGTGTCAGCGGGCACATTTTCTGTAACGGCTGTTCCTGATTCAGTAGGAGTCGAAAAAATTGATGGTCAGGAATATGTTCTTTTCAAAATTGAAAAAGGGGATAACTATTATCAATTGAGTAAGCGATACAAAACAAGTGTGGGAAAAATAACAGAGTTAAATGGAAATAAAACGTTAGCTGTTGGACAGATTGTTAAAATCCCAACAGGAAGAATGTTTTATGTAACCCCAAGCAATCCAAAAAATAACAACAATAAAGGAACTCAAAAAGAACTCATCGACTATAAGGTAGGTGACCAAGAGACGCTTTATGCAATATCCCGTAAATTTGATGTAACGGTTGAAGAAATCAAAAGAGCCAATAATCTGCGTTCTAATAATATCAGTGGGGGTCAGATTTTAAAAATCCCAAGTAATGGTACTTTTATTATTCCACAAAAACCAGATACCCTTTTAATTACTCCGGATACCACCACTACAGAAGAGCCGGCTATTACAGCCAATAAATATGGTATCCGTGAAAAAACAGAACGTGGGATCGGTGTTTGGATTGATGGATTAAACGAAAGTGGGACAAGCAATTTAGCCCTTCATAAAACAGCGGCTATTGGTACTGTTTTAAAAATTACTAACCCCATGACCAGAAGTGTCACTTATGCTAAAGTCGTTGGGAAATTTAATGAAAATGCAGATACGCACAATGCAATAGTTGTTTTATCAAAGTCTGCGGCTGCCTATATTGGCGCATTAGATAAACGCTTTCAAGTCGAAATTACTTACGGAGTTCCACTAGAGGACTAATACGCATCGATTCTTTTCGAATATTATATATTAAATGAATAAAAAACCATATGTCATTGGAATCGCAGGTAGCAGCGGTTCCGGTAAAACATTTTTTCTGAACTGTTTTCTAAAACACTTTAGTCCTCAAGAAGTAACGCTTATTTCACAAGATGACTATTACATTCCTGCGAATACAAAAACGCAGGAGGAAAATAAATTGTACAATTTTGATCTTCCAACTTCTATCGATCGTAATGCTTTTTACAAAGACATTAGTGACCTATTTGAAGGTAAAACAATTCATAAAGAAGAATATACGTTCAACAATCCCGCGATAAAGCCTAAAATGTTGGAAATTAAACCAGCACCGATTCTAATTATTGAAGGTTTATTTATCTACCATTATACGGAAGTAAATCAGTTAATCGATCATCGTATATTTTTGGATGCAAATCAAGATATCGCTTTAGAGCGCAGGTTGCGCCGTGATTTGATCGAGCGCGGTTATTTTGAAGAAGATGTTCGATATAAGTGGATTAACCATGTATTGCCATCTTATAATGAATATTTATTGCCCTATAAAAACACTTGTGATCAGGTTATTATCAATAATACGGATGATCCAGAACCAATTTGGAAGATCACGGATGATATCTGTCAGGAACTAAAAGATAAAATTTATAAATAACGATTAAAAGACTGCATGATGCAGTCTTTTTTGTTTTCAATCTGTGCTAAAGGGTTTGTGTATACTTATTATTTAGCTATCTTTGCGCCAGCAAACAAATTATACTAATGAGCCATTCTGTAAAGATTAAAAATGCTTTAGTGTCTGTATATTATAAAGACAACTTAGCACCATTAATTCAATTATTAAACAAATACGGTGTTACCTTCTATTCTACAGGTGGCACAGAAGCTTTCATCAAAGATTTAGGTATTGATGTAGTTCCTGTAGAAGACTTAACGAGCTATCCTTCTATTTTAGGAGGTCGTGTAAAAACATTACACCCAAAAGTATTTGGTGGTATATTAGCAAGAAGACCTTTAGAAAGTGATCAACAGCAATTAGCACAATATGAGATCCCAGAGATCGATTTAGTCATTGTTGATTTATATCCATTTGAAGAAACGGTCGATTCTGGAGCTTCAGAGGAAGACATCATCGAAAAAATTGATATCGGTGGTATTTCATTGATTCGTGCAGCTGCCAAAAACTTTAATGATGTCGTAATTTTATCTTCAAAAAATGATTATACGGCATTAGAAGAAATGTTAGCCAATCAAGAAGGAACAACTACTTTGGAACAACGTAAAGAATTTGCTAAGCTTGCTTTCAATACATCATCTCATTATGACACTGCTATTTTCAATTACTTCAATAAAGAAAATACATTGGATGTATTCAAACAATCTGAACAAAAAGCTCAAGTATTGCGTTACGGCGAAAACCCACATCAAAAAGGTATTTTCTATGGTGACTTAGATGCGATGTTTACTAAATTGAACGGTAAAGAATTATCTTATAACAATTTAGTAGATGTTGATGCTGCAGTAGCAATTATTGATGAATTTACAGAACCAACATTTGCAATTTTAAAACATACAAATGCTTGTGGAGTAGCTTCACGTCCAACTATCAAACAAGCATGGGTTGATGCCTTAGCATGTGATCCAGTTTCTGCATTTGGTGGTGTATTGATTACAAATGGTGAGGTCGATGGTGAAACTGCGACAGAAATCAACAATTTGTTTTTTGAAGTGCTCATCGCACCTGCTTACTCTGAAGAAGCAATTGCAATTCTTACAGCAAAGAAAAACCGTATTATTTTAGTGCGCAAAGAAGTAGAATTACCTACACAACAATTCAAAACATTGTTAAACGGGGTTATCCAACAAGATAAGGACAATACAGTTGAAGGTCCTGAGGAAATGACTGCAGTTACTCGTATTGTACCAACAGCAGCTCAATTAGAAGACTTATTTTTCGCAAACAAAATTGTGAAACATACCAAATCAAATACAATTGTATTTGCTAAAAATGGTACATTAATTACTTCTGGTGTAGGCCAGACATCACGAGTTGACTCTTTGAAACAAGCTATTGAAAAAGCAAATGCCTTTGGGTTTGACTTAAAAGGTTGTTCAATGGCTTCTGATGCTTTCTTCCCTTTCCCTGACTGTGTTGAAATTGCAGCTGAAGCGGGTATCGCAGCAGTGCTTCAACCAGGAGGATCGATCAAAGATCAGTTATCTATAGATATGTGTAATGAAAAAGGATTAGCAATGGTGACCACAGGTGTGCGCCATTTCAAACACTAATCATCCGGATTAAACGATTTAAAAAAAAGGCTCATAAATTTATTATGAGCCTTTTTTACTATTTCCGATTGCATGATGATATTTCAAACTATGCTTAGCATAACGAAATATCAATGCTTATCTTTGATATTATCCTGACTTCAGGTGATTCATTTTTGGTCAAATAAATTAAAGAACAACTTATGTATGTTGCAGTTTTAAGAGGGATCAATGTAAGCGGTCGCCATCTCATCAAAATGGAAGCTTTGCGACATGCTCTTCAATTATTAGGATTTCAACAAATCACTACCTATATCCAAAGTGGAAATATGATATTTCACTCCGATATAAAAGATGAAAAGACTTTGGAAAATATGATCAGCAATATGATTTTACAGCATTTCGGTTACGATATTCCATGTATTGTTATTCATAGGGATGAATTGGATCATATCATCAATCAAAATCCCCTATCTGCACAGCTTGATAAAGATATCACTTTTTTTCATGTCACCCTATTAGCTGAAAAACCAAAATCAAAAGATATCGCTACTCTAAGGGAAAAGAAACAACCTGAGGAAGAAATCTTTTTAGTCGATAGAACCGTTTATCTATACTGCCCAAATGGGTATGGGAAAACCAAATTAACGAATAACCTAATCGAATCAAAGCTAAAAGTATCTGCTACGACAAGAAATTGGAAAACACTTCAGGAGCTTTTCAAAATGACATCACAAACTGTTCATAAATAATAAAGGCGACCTTTGGTCGCCTTTATTATTTATGATAAGAATTTAATAATCTTAGATACTTGGTATATTGACCAGCTCATTGGTATCAGCATTATAATCGATACCATCAAAATTAAAACCAAATAGGTTAAAGAATTCGTCACGGTAACCTTGAATGTCTGAAATTTCAGATAAATTCTCTGTACATGCTTGTTCCCAAAGTGCTGCAACCTCAGCTTGTACATCAGCTCTCATTTCTAAATCGTCAACACGGATACGGCCTTTCTCGTCCAATTGAACTTGACCATCAGCTGTATAAAGACGTTCTGCAAATAATCGTTGCATCTGCTCGATTGTTCCTTCGTGAATTCCTTTTTCTTTCATGACTTTATATAATAATGAAATATATAAAGGAACAACAGGAATTGCTGAACTCGACTGTGTAACTAAAGCTTTATTAACAGATACATAAGAGATACCGTTAATGTCTTTCAATAATGCATTGATCGCTGGGACAGTACCTTCTAAATCATCTTTAGCACGACCAATTGTACCATTACGATAAATTGGGAATGTAAGCTCAGGGCCGATATAAGAATAAGCAACAGTCTTAGCACCGTCTGCTAAAACTCCAGCTTCTTTTAAATCTTCCATCCAGAATTTCCAATCTTCACCACCCATCACTGCTACTGTATTTGAAATATCTTCTTCATTATCAATCGGATTGATTGTGATATCAGAAACTACACCAGTATGAAAATCTACTGTTTTATTTGTAAAAGGAACATCGATTGGTTTCAAAACAGATGCATATGCAACGCCTGTTTTCGGATGTGTTCTTCGTGGAGAAGCTAAACTGTAAATCACTAAATCTACTTGACCTAAGTCTTGCTTAATTAGTTCGATCGTTTGTTTTTTGATTTCATCTGAAAAAGCATCGCCATTGATACTTTTTGCATAAAGACCAGCTTCTTGTGCTTCTTTTTCAAAAGCAGCGGTATTGTACCAACCAGCTGTACCAGGTTTACCTTCTGCTGCTGGTTTTTCAAAAAATACGCCAATCGTTGCTGCTCCAGAACCAAATGCTGCCGAAATACGAGATGCAATACCAAATCCCGTAGATGCACCAATGACCAATACTTTCTTAGGGCCATTGGCAATTTCGCCTTTGGATTTTACGTATTCAATCTGGTTTTTAATGTTTTGCGCAGTTCCTTCTGGATGCGAGGTTAAACAAATAAAACCTCTAGTTCTTGGTTGTATAATCATAATGATTAATTTTCTTACTCATGTTTTATTAAGGATGCAAAATAAACAAATTTTAGTAACAATTGATGCATAAATCAAGAATATCTTTTCAAGATATGGGATACATGATCTCTTGTTATTGTCATATCCATTAATTACTTTAGAAGAGATTAATCTTCATGCTTACAAAATATGCTCCTTACAAATAAATCAAAAGCACTTTCATTCGGTATAATAGCCTCCTTATTTTTTGCAAGCACATTTGTACTTAACCGTATCATGGCTGTTTCTGGGGGTGGATGGCAGTGGTCAGCAGCCTTACGCTTTGTATGGATGCTGCCTCTATTATTACTCATCGTTATTATACGGGGAAATCTTAAACAGCTATTGGTGGAGATGAAAAAAAAATTAGGACAATGGGTGCTCTGGAGTACAATTGGATTTGGACTTTTTTATGCACTATTGACATTCGGTGCTAGCTACGGCCCCTCTTGGTTAGTTGCAGGCACATTTGAATTTACCATAATAGCTGGTATGTGTATTGGTCCTATACTGGAAAAAAAAGGAAATAGACAACCTTTCTCGAAAGCTACTTTATTTTTTTCTTGCCTCATTTTCTTGGGTATTATAATCATGCAAATTTCTGAAGCCAAATCCACTTCTTGGTCAACGATATTAGGAGGTGCCATTCCAGTTTTAATAGCCGCAATTGCCTATCCGCTGGGTAACCGTAAAATGATGAGTATGACACAAGGCAGTTTGGATACTTATCAACGCACGTTGGGCATGACGCTGGCGAGTATGCCCTTCTGGATCATTCTGATGGCATTTGGCTACCAAGAACATGGACTTCCAAATCAAGATCAACTCATCCAAACGCTACTCGTAGCCGTATTTTCGGGTGTCATAGCCACATTGCTATTCTTTAAAGGAACAGAACTTGTGCAACATGATCATCAAGGACTTGCTGCTGTAGAGGCGACCCAAGCGATGGAAGTGATCTTTACTTTAGTAGGTGAAATCATTATTTTAAACAGTCCTTTCCCTAACAACCTAGCTACTTTGGGGATTTTCTTAGTGGTGGTAGGTATGTATCTTCATAGCAAAAACAATTAATGATTGAGTGTCTTACTAATTTTATCTAAATTAAGACTATTGGCCATAGCAGAGAATATTTTATAATACGTGCCCCGCCGATCGTAAAGATCTTCATGAATACCCTTTTCTACTACCCTGCCTTTTTCCATCACCACGATCTCATTGGAATCAATAATTTGAGAGATACTATGCGACACAATAATAACCGTACGATCCTTTTTGATTGCATCTAAGCTATTTTTTATCTGCTCAGTAGCGATTGCATCTAAATTTGCTGTTGGTTCATCCAAGAAGATGATTGGTGGATTTTTTAAAAATAATCGAGCAATCGCAATACGTTGTTGTTGACCTCCAGATAACAGATGAGCACCAGAGTCATACCCTTGTGGCAATTCCATAATTTGTTCATGGATATAAGCATCTTTTGCTGCCTGGATGATTTCTTCCTTTGAACTCCCTATTTTTCCATATTCAATATTTTCGAAAATCGATCCTTTAAAAATATGATTGCGTTGCAGTACCATACCGATATTTTTCCGCAAAAAATTGGTATCATAATTTTTAAGATCCACACCATCCAATAGTATTCTTCCTGCTGTAGGTTCATAAAATTTGTCGAGCAGATTGATCACTGTGCTTTTTCCAGCTCCACTCAATCCAACTAGAGCTGTGATCTGATTGGGTTTTATTTCAAAGGATATATCTCTGAGCGCATGAGTTCCATTGGGGTACTCAAATGATACATCTTCAATCGCTATGTGACCTTTGATTTGATCAGGTCTGAAAGTTCCACTTCCTTCTATCAGATCGTCAGATTCCAGTATTTCGAAAAAAGATTCCGAGTAGATTAAAGCATCGTTGACCTCATCATAGATGCGATGCAATTGGCGGATTGGTGCCGAGACATTGGAAAATAGCATAATGTGAAACATGATTGCTCCAATGGTAATCTGGTTGTCCAAGACCAAAAAAGCAGTTAACACAATGATGGCAACGACGGCTATTTGTTCAATAAAGTTCTTTAAGCTATCAAAAATGAAACTCGTTTTACGTGTTTGCATCTGATTTTCGGTCATCTCATACTGGATCTTTTCATGTCGATCGGCCTCTTCAGGTTCGCGAACAAAAGATTTAATAACCAATATGGAGTCAATCAAATTGATGATTCTATTATTCTTAGATTCTCTATACTTACGCATTTGACGTCTAAATCCACTTAATTTTCCCGCTTGTGTCTGGCTGATATAAAAATAAATGGGTATAACCGCCAAGCCCACTAGACCTACATATAGGTTTGCCATAAACATACAAACAAGGGCTACAATCGCATTAGCAAACAACGGTAAGATATCGATAAAGAAATTTTGGACTAATCGCGTCAGTGAGCTGATACCCGAGTCGATCCGTGTTTGCAATTTGCCACTTTCATTTTCTTCTGACGTGTAAAAGGCCATCTTATAAGTCAGGATTTTTTCTACAATGCGTTGTGAAAAATCACGGGCAATAAATATACGTAGTTTCTCACCATAGAACTTCTGACCAAATTGGATAAAAGAATAGACAATCTCTTTGACAAAAAGTACTCCCGAAATAACACCTATCAAATGCATCCCTTTTGATAAAGGTTCTTTTGCCACCATCAAATCACTGATCGAATCAACCGTATACTTCAAAATAAAGGCATTGATCTGTGCAGCAAAAGAGCCTATTAAGGTCAAAATTAAAGTATAAAAAATAAGATTTTTATAAGGTTTGGCAAAAGGTGTTATTTTTTTAAACAGTAGTGATATCGTCATATATGAAGGAAAAAAATGGAAACGACATGAAATTCGTTGTATTTAACTGATAACAACAATAATACCGAAACCAAAAAAAGATATAAAAAAAGGGAAATGAATCATTTCATTTCCCTTTTCGGTATTCTAAAATACTAATGATTAGCCAAAAACATCATTCAATACTTTTGCTAAACGTAAACCACCTTTTAACATGCAGTTTTCTGCAGTATAAATGTTATTGTAAATATAGTTGTAAGACAAGTTCGCATTAAGCTCAACATCAGCATATATTTTATCTGATAGTTGATTTGATTCAAATAACCAACTGGCCAACGTTCCTCCTTGTAATTGTTTCACTTCATTTTTATTTAAGATATCCAATACCGTTGCATACTCGGTATAACTGTATTTCTCACCATCGATCAAATCAGAATCCCAAACACGGTGAATATTGGATTTTTTGCCAAACCAGCTTACTTCAATTTTATTACCACCCTGATCCTCAGCTCTACTGACGTGCATCGGTTGATGCGCGTCACCAATTAAATGAATCAACATGTATAAATTTTGTTTCTTTTTCTCCAGTGATAAATCTTTATCTGCAAATGACTGCTCTAACCTTAATACAGATTTATATAAATTTTCATCATTTGAATTTTCCATTGCCAATTGAAAATCGGCCCAAGGTAAATGTGGATTGGTATTTATAAAGTGGGAATTTCCTAATTTTTTAAATTCATCATGTGGATCCGATTTAATAAAATCACCCCAATTTGCCCAATAAGCCAGTTTTTGATTGCCAATTATTTTTTGAATATTTTTTTTTGCTTTTTTCGTCAAATGACGTTCTGCAATCTCGGCAACCACGCGATGTCCAGTAGATCCCCAAGCGAATACGGAAGAAATCTGCAAAATCATGGCGAGTACAATCAGACTTTTTAGTATATTTTTCATAAACAATACAATTTTAGCGCAAAGGTAAAAATTACATCCTCAAATAAAACCCTATTCACGTAACAATTTAACTTTTAAAAATTTCAAATCCGTATTGTGCATCGCACCAGAATTCATCCAATGCCATTAATCGTGGCTTGAAGAAAGAGATAAGATCTGGCCAATCTTCTTGTTTAAAAATACTCTTTCCCTCCATGGTCGTGTAAATCATACTCACCAATTTGCCCTGCTCATCTACTACTTCTAAATCCCAAATCCACTCCTCTCCCAGTATGCCTGTCAACATATTACGATACTCTTCAAATTGTTCCCACATTAATATTCGCATGGATATATCTTGATGGGTCCACTCGATGCCGATTAAAGCCACACGTTTATCTGCTTCCATTTTGAAGCGAAGATTTTTAATTCCCGTTCTATAATTTACCCAATTGATCTTCTCACCATCTGCAGAAGTGTGTAATGCCATATACTGCCCAAATCGGGTCCAAAAAGTTTCCTTTAATTGTTTTACTTCTTCTCTTGAATACACCGCGTTAAATTTTAAAATAACGAAATTACTACTTTTATTTTCATAAAGCACCAAACATTCAAATCCACTTTGGCGTTTTTATTGCATATCATATTCGGAACACTTTATATTTTTAGAATAAATCATAAAACGATGGATAAGAAAAAATCACTACTCTTACTTGCCACTACTGCCGCAGTAACATTAGCTTACAATGCATTGAAGCCTGTCAAATCGAAGGTGAAGGTCATCGAGCCATTTGATATCGATCGTTACTTAGGTAAATGGTATGAAATCGCACGATTAGATTTCAAATGGGAAAAAGGTTTATCTCAGGTAACTGCGACTTATAACAAGAATGATAATGGAAGTATTGCTGTCAATAACCAAGGATTTCATGATCACAAAAATAAATGGAAACAGTCCATTGGTAAAGCAAAATTTAAGGATTCGCAAAAAAAAGGAGCTTTAAAAGTATCTTTTTTTGGTCCTTTCTATAGTGGTTATCATATAGTAAAACTTGATCAAAATTATCAGTATGCACTGGTTTTTGGTGATAATTTGGATTATATGTGGATACTGTCTCGCGAAAAAAATATACCAGATGAAGTAAAATTAGCATATCTGGAGTATGCTCGAAAATTTGGTTATGCTATTGAGAACTTGGTTTGGACTCAACAAGATTAACCAAAAATTGGTTTTAAAACACCATAATCAAGAGTTGGATCTTGTGCAAAAACTTGAGCCAACTCTTCTCTATCTTCTTTTGTCATCACCCCGCCAAGACCTACATTATATAATTCTAGCAAATATAAGGAACCTTCAAGTTTGTTTTGATGGTTTAAAATTGCACTTCCAACATAAAAGTTTAATACAGATACCGCGTATTCACCGAAAACATCAAATCCAAATCCAGTAGTTGATTGTACAGCAAAACGCATATATTTTTCAAAGTCAGATTTTAAAATTTCCTTTAACTGTTGTTCCATACTCGCAAAAATGCAATATTATTATGAAATAAAAAAAGGAGGTGAATATGATTCACCTCCTTTTTTATTTCGAAAATTGAAATCTATCGTACACTTACAGCAACAATACGATCCAATATCCGTTCAGATTCAGGTGCATCAGCTGCGGCTTTTGCAAACTCAGAGCCATACCCTTCTGCTCCGATCACTTGACTACTCGGTCCTTTTCCTACCAAATAAACTTGAACTACTTGAGCGCGGTCAGTAGATAATTTTTTATTAAAATCTTCATTTCCAGTTTTATCTGTATATCCTCCAATCTTAATGGTCGCATCTGGAAATGCCTTCAAAATGGCAGCTAAATTTTCTAATTGCACTTGACTTTCAGGCAATACTTTAGCGGTCCCTGTTTCAAAATTCAAATTATCAAAATTGAACCATTTATCTTTTAACTGATCTTCGCTCATAGATTTATAATCCGTTTTGAGAAACTGAACTAGTTGATCTTCAATACCGCCCTTATAAGCTTTCAATTTAACCCCATCAGGTAAAATAACTTCTAAACTTTCTCTTACTACAGGAACAACTGCAACAACAGTGGTCCCCGTATCTACAGCCGTTCTTTCAACACTATCCGTTGCTGCAACCTGATCCTTATCTCCTTTGCAACCTTTTCCAAATAGGAACCATAGAACCGCAATGATAACAATTGGTATCAAGATCTTCCAGATTCCACCACCACCTGATGGTGGAGTTTCGGTATGCAAAGGATCCACAGTAGGCCCTGCTGGAGGAGGAGGAATAATAGGCACATGATCAATTGGAGGCACCACTGGCGGCACAACAGTTAACGGTTCATCATGTGTTGCTTCCGCAGGAGAAACAACTGGTGGGGTCACCACAGTCAATTCTTCATCCTTAGCAACAGCCTCATCTGTGACATCGCTTGGATGACTTACAGCTGGTTCGTCCTTTTTAGCGAGTGGAACTGATACGAGTATAGCTTCTACTGGTTTATCAGTTACCGGGATATCGGGTGTTGTACTTTCATGGGGTATCCGGTCAGTTGTCGATGATGTTATCTGATCATCATGAGCAAAGGAAGTTCCAAATACCGCAAGACCTAGACCTGATGGTAAAGCTGCTGTAAAATGATGTTTATTTTCATCCAACAATCTGCCAATGGAACTTACGCTCCAATTGGTTCCATTTTGTGTCAAACTTGAAAATACGGCCGGGAGGGAAAGATTCAATAATTTCTCAACAGTCGATCCATTGCCTCCAACAAAACTTGATAGCGAGGAAATAATAGTATTCAGTTTATCTCCAAAAATTGAACTTAATAAATCATTATGATGTGGCTCTAGAGGCTCTGCATCTACCAACCCATTGATGCGACCGGTTTCTGAATTTGTCTTTAAGAAGTCACTAAAATTAAAATCTCCATAATATTGTTTAGCTTTTTCAACAATAGAACTCAAACCTATCCCTGATTCCTTTTGTAAACCAATAAAAACAGCAGGCACAATTGCATTAATTGCAGTCCTTACATTTTCTTTATCTTCTCCTACGGAATTACCGAGCTTAGACAAGATATCATCGTTAAAAAATTCTTTAGCAGAATTTAAAAGATTAATTTCCATAATGTTCAAATTTTAGTTTATCTGTTATAGTAAGTGATATTGCTATATCAACTGATATTATACAATTTCACCATATTGTAACAATTATCTTGCAAGAATTGTTTTTACATTGCATTTTAATATAGTATTTTAAATAAATGTTAGTTCTTTCATATCACTAACTCGATTCGAACAATTATGCTCGTTTCCACCATAATCTAAAACTTAACATTAAGCAAATATAGGTTTGTTATATTCGCCACCTCATGCACACTATACATTCATTTTAATACCAATACTAACATAACTTTAGACATGATTACACGTACATTCGCAACGACTTTTTTCTACTTAGCATCACTATCCATTTTATTTGCTCAAAATAAACCGAAATATATATTCTACATGATCGGCGACGGTATGGGATTGAATCAGGTAAATTCAACAGAAGTATATCTGGCAGATCTTGAAAATCGGATCGGTGTGAAACCGCTAATTTTTTCACAATTCCCAATCGCTACTTTTGCATCTACCTATTCCCTTTCTAATGGTATTACGGATTCAGCAGCAGGCGGCACCGCGCTTGCAGTCGGTTCTAAAACAAAAAATGGCGTGATCGGAATGGATTCTTCACAAACTAAACCATTGAAAAGTATCGCATATGCAGCTAAAGAGAAAGGATTAAAAGTTGGAATCACAACAAGCGTGAGTATCGATCATGCTACTCCTGCTTCATTCTATGCACACCAAACCAATAGAAACAAGTATTATGAAATAGCAACAGATATCACAAAATCAAATTTTGATTTTTTTGCTGGATCTGGGTTTTTAAAGCATAATACTAATGCTGATCAAGAATCTGTTACTTCGATCTTTAACTTATTTGAGAAATCAGGATATACTTTAGCATTCGGAAAAGCAGATTATGATCGTTTAAAAAGAAAAGCAAGCAAGATGATCTTGATGAATAATAAAGATACTGATCCAGAATCTTTAAAATTTGCGATTGATCAAAAAGATGGTGATCTAAATCTCAAAGAAATTACAGAAGTAGCAATTGAATCACTTACTAAAAATAATGACAAAGGTTTTTTCTTAATGGTCGAAGGTGGCAAGATTGATTGGTCAAGCCATAGCAATGATGCTGCTACTACGCTGCACGAAGTGGTCGATTTCAATAACTCTGTTCAAGTAGCGTATGATTTTTACTTAAAGCACCCAGAAGAAACACTCATCATCATTACTGCTGACCATGAAACAGGTGGCATGACATTGGGTACTGGAAGTAGTAATCTAAACTTTAAAGCTCTTGCTAATCAAAAAGTTTCACAAGGAGAACTCTCTAAGATAATTTCTAAATTACGAATAAATCAACCGAATGCTACTTGGGAACAAATCAAAACTGTATTGGCCGATCATCTGGGCTTATGGACTCAAGTTAAAGTCAATGCAAATCAAGAGAAAGTAATCTTTGAGGCTTATGAAAATAGTTTTATCAAACATGTTCATGCAACTGAAAAGAGTCTCTATGCCAATGACGATAAGCTGGCTTCGGTAGCTGTTAAAACTTTAAATGAAGTTGCTAATATTTCTTGGGGATCTGGAAATCACTCCGCAGGTTATGTTCCGATTTATGCTATTGGAGCTGGCTCAGAACTGTTTACACATAAAATGGAAAATATCGATATTCCTAAAAAAATAGCACAAGCTGCAGACTTGAGCTTATGATAAGCTTTAAATTAATTAAGCAAAAAGGCTATCACATGTGATAGCCTTTTTGCTTAATTAATTATTTCCTTATTTATCACTTTGCTTTTGCAAATGTTTTTTCTCACTTTTAATATTTAAAAATTCTACTAGAACAGAAAACGCCATCGCAAAATAAATATATCCTTTAGGAATATGCTGATCAAATGCTTCTGCTGTCAATGATACCCCAATTAGAAGAAGGAATGACAGTGCCAACATCTTCACCGATGGATAATCATTCACAAACTTACTGATTTGCTCTGCAGATAGTAACATAATCAATACGGCAATAATAACGGCAGCAACCATAACCCCAATCTGATCTACCATACCAACAGCTGTAATCACGGAATCTAATGAAAAAACAATATCCAGTACCAATATTTGAAAAATTGTACTCATAAAAGTTGCACTTTTTTTGATTACTTTTTGTTCATCGTGTGGACCATCCATTTTATGATGTATCTCCGTTGTACTTTTATAAATTAAAAATAGGCCTCCAATAAATAAAATCAAATCTCTTCCTGATAATTCCAAATAACGGGACCAATCGGGATTATCAATACCAAACGTGGTCGCTAGATTGATAAAGGGTTCTGTCAATGACATAATCCATTTGATAGAGAATAACAACAATACACGCGTTACCAATGCTAATATTAAGCCTAACTGACGTGCTTTCTTTTGCTGCTCGGCAGGAAGTTTGCCACTGAGAATCGATATAAAAACAATATTATCGATACCAAGTACCACTTCTAGTACAGTCAATGTAAGCAGTGAAATCCAAATTTGTGGGTCTGAGATCCATTCCATAAAATATATTGGGGATTTTTATAAATTAAATTATTTATAATGTGCTAAAGAAAAAATGTGGGGACTAAATCTAGTTAATCTTCCCTGACTATTTAAAAAATCTAAACTGATGACAAAACAATAACCTGCAACTTCACCGCCTAATTTTTCGATCAATTTACTAGCAGCCACAACTGTACCTCCTGTAGCCAATAAATCATCATGTATCAAAACCTTACTTCCTTTTGGAAAAGCATCTTCATGCATTTCGATAGTAGCCTGTCCATACTCAAGAGCATATGATTCTGAAATCGTATGAAAAGGTAATTTACCTTGCTTACGAATAGGAATAAAAGGCACCTGTAAGCGATTGGCTAACATCAATCCAAATAAAAAGCCTCTACTTTCGATCCCGGCTACAGCATCCAGTTGACAATCTTTTAATTTTTCTACAAATGCGTCCACCATCTCTGTGCAAAGCTGCGCATCTTGCAATAAAGGTGTGATATCTTTAAAAACGATTCCAGGTTTTGGAAAATCATGTACATCACGTACGATATGTTTTAATTTTTCTTCAAGCATCTTTAAAATGTTAAATATGGCGCAAGTTTACGCAAAAAATCATCATCTAATAGGAGGACCTTTTTTAAATCAATCAAATTTTGAAAACGACCGTGCTGATTGCGGTAATTGACTATTGCTGTTGCCTGCTTAAAGCTGATGTAAGGGTGCTGAGATAAAGATCTTACATCCAGCTGATTAATATCAAGTTTGGCAACAGAAGCCTGAGGACTAATTTTTAAATTTGGAAGTATGGCCTCAAATGTTTCGGAGGGTAATCCATACACTTCTTTAATTTGTTCTATAGAAACAAAACCACCTAGGGATTCTCGATATTTTACAATTCGTTTTGACAATGTGGACCCGATTCCTTTTAAGATCATGAAAGCTGTAGTATCGCCAGTATTGATATCGATTGTGATGAATAAGTTTTTCTTGCCCGAATCATTATTACTTATACTAGCGCGATTTTCTAACCTATCCTGAGTTTGTTTTTGAGTAAACGTTGGTGAAATTGCAATAAAATTTTCTAATCGTTTATATTCAGCTAGCGAAATGGAATAGATTTTGGCAAGATCTTCCTTTTTGTAAAACTTTCCTCCTTTATCTCTAAAATTATGTAGAACCTTCACCTGCTTTTCCGTAAAACCCAATTTCATCCATCCCTTCTGATCTAAAGTATTGGGATCAAACTGAAACAAGCTTTTTTCTGTATGCACATCTTTAGTGGGGGTATTCATTCTCATTGAAGATTCAGCTCTTTGATGATCAGAACTAGCGATTGCCGCTTTTTCAGACAGTGAAAATGCTTGAATAGTATACGAGTCATAATCAGTTTTATTAAAAAAATTGGCCATATAAGGAAAACTGAACAGCAATAATATCAATGTACAGAGTACAAAGAAACCATTCTGTTCAGTTCTGGATAACTTAAAATATTTAAAAAACTGCTGTAACACGCTGAATTAGTTTTATTTAAAATACAGAAATTTTTATATAAATCAAAAAAAACTGTAAATCAAACAAATACTTCAAAAACAATCACTACAAGCTATTCTTATCTACTTTTTCTACTTTGCTATCGTTCTTCAATGTTTTAGAAATAGCGTCAAATGGTCTAGAAACCACTTCATCACCTTTTTTAAGTCCCGATAAAATAATGATATTTTTATCATCTTGAATCCCTGTTTTGACAACTGTCTGTTTTACCAAACCATTGTTAAAAACAAACACATATTCTTTGAGGCTATCTGTACTTAAACTATCTACTCCAGTACCATTTCTTATGGTCACTGATTGGATTGGAATTGCTAAACCTTTCTGTTGTTTTGTAAAGATCTGCACCGTGGCAGATAATCCTGGTTTAAAAGGGGAAACACGATTTTCGTTTAACAGATCTTCATAAGAACTTAATTGAATTCTCACTTTTACATTAAAATTTGTCACCTGTTCTGTAGAAGAACCTGCACTAACAGTTGCAATATTTTTAGATGAAGAGGCAATTTCTGTTACGATACCTTTAAATTTACGATCTTGATAAGCATCTACTTCGATTTCGGCTTCATTTCCAACATGTACACGGTTGATGTCATTTTCATTTACATCAACATTCACTTCCATAGCATCCATATTAGCGATACGCATGATTTCGGTTCCGGCCATTTGCGCAGTACCTACCACACGTTCTCCCAATTCGATTGATAATAAAGATACAACACCATCCGATGGTGAATAGATCGTGGTGCGATCCAAATTATCCTTTGCTTCTTTTACAGTTGCCTGTGATTGATCAATACCAAATTTAGTGGAAAGTACATTTTGCCTCTGCGCTTCAATAGCTGCTAAGGTTGAATAATATTCGGATGAACTTTTATCCATTTCAGCAGCAGAAATTACTCTTTTATTAAATAATTCCAAATTACGCTTGTACGTAGCTTCTACATTACTAAAATTAGCTTGTTGTTGTTTCAACTGTTGCTGGGCAGCAGCCAGATTTGCCTTCTGTGAATTTAATGTTGCTATAGACCTCTCATATCCAGATTGCAAAATATCAGGTTTGATACGACATAAAACTTGTCCTTTTTTAACAATATCTCCTTCTTTGATATTCAACTCTACGACCTCTCCAGATACTTCAGAACTTAATTTTACTTCAAATTCAGGCTGTATTTTTCCACTAGCGGACACCAGCTCATTGATATTCATTTCTTTTGCTGCATCTACGGCAACCTTTACGACATCACCTTTTCCGAACCATCCCAATTTGCTGCCCACTAAAACCAATACGAGGATAACCACGGCACTTATGAGTATGATTTTTGGTAATTTACTTTTCTTTTTAGCCATTTCAGATTTTCATTATAAGGTTAATTGACATCGAATTTAATAGGATTTCCAACATAATAATCAATTATTTTATCTTTAAAGATCATATTATATTTTGCTTGAATCAAATCAAATTCAGCTTTATTTCTGTTTGTTTGCGCAGTAAATAATTCAATACCATTAGCCATTCCAATATCATAACGTTCCTTGATGACCTGAAAAGCATCTGTAGCGCTATTAAATGCAGACATACTTGATTGGTAACGCTGTGCTGCCGCAGAAAGATCTAAAACAGCTTGATTAACAGTTTTGTTCAACGTTGTTTCCAAAAGCTGTTCATTGGTTTCTGCCAATTGGAGGTTGATTCTTGCTTTTGAAACATTTACTCTATTTCTATTATTATCAAAAATTGGAACAGATAACGTAATACCCGAACCGAATGATTTATTCTGATTTAATTGATCTCCAAAAGGAAGATACCCTCCAGTATAGAGATTTCTCCCTTCTGATGAGTAATTTGTTCCATAGCTAACTCCTACCGAAAGAGTAGGATAATAGCCTCCTTTTGCAATATCAATTTGCTTCATAGCAACTTGTTTGTCTATCTGCGCTTTTCTAACCTCTGGGTTGAAACTTTTAGCTTTTTCAAAAACTTCTACAGCGGCGTATTGACCTAAAGCATGATTGAATGCTTCTATCTTAGGTTTTACCAATTGGAGATCGGTCTGAGGAGGCAATTCCATGAGCTGTTTTAACGCTAACAAAGAAGATTCATATGCATTTCTAGCATTAACGAGATTAAGTTCATCTGTGGCTACCTGATTTTTAGACTGAGATAGATCTGCCAATGTTTTATTACCTACCTGAAATTGAATGGAATCGGTTTTTACTTGCTCTCTGGACAATAAAATTTGTTGTCTGCTCGCAATCATCATCTCATTATTAGTAATCGCTTCCAAATAGTTGACCAACACGGATAACATCAGATCATATTTTATCTTTTCAATTTGGGTGGAAGCTGATTCTAACAACAGCTTATTGGCCTTAATCTGATTGATTTTTTGAAAACCTTGAAATACGGTTACATTAGAACTTAAACTTGCGCCAGTTGAGGTCGTCCATTTATTACCTGTGATCAATGTTCCGGATACTTGATCAAACGCAAGACCGTTATTAAAGCGTTGGCTAACTCCTAAACTCAAATCTGGATATAAGTTTGACTTGGCCTGAAATACATCTTGAGCCGCCAGATCCTTATTTAAAGAAGCCTGTTTAATCTGCAGGTTTTTCTCCAATGTGATTCGAATCGCATCTTCAACAGTTACTTGACCTTGACCAAAACTCGCAAGTCCCACCATGGATAACACGATGGTCATAAAAGCCATTTTTTTATAATTTTTTCTATCGTCCATAGTAAGAACTTAATAGTTTTAATATTTTTGCTAAAATATAAAAGTATGTATCTTGTAAAAGCACCGTTCTTTCTTAAATTATTTTACCCAAAATCAATTTGGAATAAATCAAGGAAAGAAAACAAAATTTACCTCACATTTGATGATGGACCTATTCCAGAATTAACTCCTTTTGTTTTAGATACATTAAAACAATATAACATCAAAGCTACTTTTTTTTGCGTAGGTGAAAATATTAAAAAAAATCCACATTTATTCGAAAGAATTTTGTTAGAAGGTCATCAAGTCGGAAATCATACGTATAATCATTTAAAAGGTTGGCAAACAACGGATGCCCACTATCTGGAAAACATTGAAAAATGTCAGGAATTAACGAAGAGTAATCTGTTCCGTCCGCCTTATGGGCGAGCTAAAAAATCACAGTTAGCAAAACTATACCCTGACTATCAAATCATCATGTGGGATGTCCTCACTGGCGATTTTGATCTATCGTTATCTCCAGAAAAGTGTTATAAAAATGCGATTAAGCATACTGAAAATGGTTCAATCATTGTTTTTCATGATAACATAAAAGCGATTCCTAGAGTAGAATATGCACTACCAAAAACCATCGCTTATTTACTATCTAAGAATTATCATTTTGAACTGTTATAATTTCTTGGTTTGAAGCACTTTTAAATCGTAATATTGGGCACTACTTACACTGAAATACCCTAATGCTCCATTTGAAATATTAGAAATGGGGTTTGAAGGCGCCGCAGATCCTGGATTTTGACCTTTGATATTTGACCAGTAGGTGTACACATCTTTCGCTATACACTGTCTCAAAATCTGGATCTCATCCCCCTCTTTGATATCATTATCTTCATTGGCGATTTCATGCTTCACGAACAGACCGTCATTAAACTTATCACTGAAAACATCACTGAATTTGAAGTCTTCATTATTCAACTTCAATTTATACTTATAGTAATTCTCTTTTGCTGGTGGATCTAAAAAATTCAGTGAAGCATAGATGTATTCTTCATCAAAAGTCTTTTTACGAACTAAACCGATAGAATCAACAGGAACATAGGCTGGCATGGTACAGGTCGATTCGAATAAGCTGCCATCTGGCATTTGGACTGTTAAAGCATATGTATTACCTTCTCTTAATGTCATACGATCCATCACATAGTCTCCATTACTCCGATCAACAAACTGATAAGAGCGACCACTGGTTATATTTTTCACCACCACATCGGCACCTATCACGGGATTACTCGCGGAGTTATTAGAAAAATCAACCGCGCGGCTGATCACAATCATTTGTGAAGGATTTGCGTTGTGCAAATCTGCGACGATCACATATTTATCAGCTACAGAATCCAACTTCAGATCAATTTTATCTTCACAGGAATTCAAAAAGACCATTATGAATAATACGATACAATTAAAAATAACTTTCATTTTTGTCAAAATATTTTATTCTTTATAAGGGATTTAACGATCATGGGGCAGCTAAGGATAATCATTATCTGACTTCTAGTGTTCCATGATGGCTACATCATTAAAATTTAAAATTCCAGGTTACAGAAGGAATTACACCAAAAAGAGCAATACGATAAGCTTCTGTAATATTTGGATTATCTTCATTTTCTCTAAAATCAATTAGGTATGCATTTTTTCTATTGTATGCATTGTAAAGCCCAAATGACCAAGAAGAGGAATATCGCTTATTTAACTTCGCTCCAGGATCATAGGTGGCAGATATATCTAAACGATGATAGTTAGGCATTCGGTAACTGTTACGATCTGTGTAATAAAATAACGTTTTGCCATCGACTTGGTATTTTCCAGAAGGAAATGTAACAGCATCACCCGTATAGTAAACAAAGGTAGATCCTAATGTCCATTTCTCCGTTAGTTTATACATCGCAACTAAAGCTACATTATGGGTTTTATCTTGTCGTGCGTTGAACCACTCTCCACCATTGATCTGATCAAATTGACGCTCACTTTTTGATAAGGTATAACTTAACCAACCTGTCAATTTCCCTTTATTTTTCTTCAAAAACCATTCGATACCATAAGCTCTACCCTTACCAAATAGAAGTTCTCCATCCAACATTTCATTTGCTTGCAAATCAGCACCATTTTTAAAATCAATCTGATTTTTTAGATCTTTATAATAGGCTTCCACAGAAGCTTCATACTTCGCATTATCGAAATTTTGAAAATATCCCAATGAGATCTGATTTGCCAATTGTGGTTTAATATTATTGGAACTTAACACAAATTGATCCGTTGGAAGACTTGAAGTTGTATTTGTTAATTGATGTAAATTTTGAGAATTACGATTTAATGAGGCTTTAATACTCTGATTTTCATTGAACATATAGTTTAACGATAGTCGAGGTTCCAAAGTGAGGTAATTTTGAATCACATCATTTTTATCATAAAGGGTCTTAGCCGTTTGATTTCCATCGGGATCAAAACTATAGATGGTACCTGGTCCCAACATACTGTAATTATTCACCCTTAGACCATATAGTGCTTTAAATTTATCTGAAAGTGTCCACTCATCTGATATATAAACTGCGGTCTCTAATCCTTTTCTTGGTTCAATCTCAATGGTATTAACGGCTGATCCTTCTCCTCCATACAGACTAGCTGGGCGAATGGTTTGCGCAGATGCTTGTAATCCAAATCTAATCTGGTGATCGTTATTTGGATAATATTGGAAGTCTTGTTTTAAATTTATATTTTCAATTTTAGAAGTGATCTTAAAATTTGAATTGTCTTCGATATTCACATTATAGTTAAAGTCACTATAAATAAATGTGGTATTACTAAACAGCTTACTGTTCCACACATGATTCCAGCGCACCGTTCCAGTAGCATTGCCCCAGTTGAAATCAAATAAGTCACTGTAAGCCATTGCATCTTTCCCGAAATAGCCAGACAAAAACACGGAGTTTTTATCATTAAAACGGTAATTTACCTTAGCGTTTAGATCATAGAAAAATAATTTACTTTTATTGATATCTTCATCCTTTGATAGTTTTAAGAATAGATCAGCATATGTTCTACGTCCACTAATCATAAAAGAGCCCTTATCTTTGACTATAGGCCCTTCTACTTTTAACCTCGAAGCGATCAGTCCAATCCCCCCTTCTACACCAAATTCTTTATTATTACCATCAATCATATTGATATCCATAACGGAAGACACCTTTCCTCCAAAATGGGCAGGCATACCACCTTTATAAAAATTAACATCCTTGATCGCATCCGAATTAAATGTAGAGAAAAAACCAAAAAGGTGTGAAGCATTATAAACAGCAGCCTCATCCAATAATATTAAATTTTGATCGCCACCGCCACCACGAACATAGAAAGAACTGGATCCCTCTCCACCGCTGGTAACGCCGGGTAATAGTTGAATGGTCTTTAACACATCTTGCTCGCCAAAAACAACAGGAATATTCTTAATATCCTTAATCTCCAACTTCACTAATCCGGTCTGCACACCCGAAACATTTCCAATCTTTCTTCGACCAGATACGACCACTTCTTCCAACTTGCGTCCAGCAGGGGTCATGTCTACGTTTAATACACTATCTCGATCGATAACTACATCGAGCGTGCGCTCATCAAAACCAACATAAGATATAGCGATAGATTGGCTACCCGCCGGCAACTGAATCGAATAAAAACCATAATTATTGGTTCTTGCAATCTGACTCGAATTCAGATCTCGCACAACCGCACCTATAAGTGTCTCCCCATTCGATGCATTCTTAATATATCCGGAATACTGAAATTTACTTTGTGCAAAAGTGAGAGAAAAATTAAGGAAGAAACAGAAAAAGATAAAAAGGATAGGTCGTAGTAATCGTGACATTATATTAAGTTAGTGATTTTTACCAAAGATAAAAAAAGCCTTGTGGTTAGCAAGGCTTTGTATCATTAAGTTTATAATAAATTAATAAAGATTTCAATATTACAAATTTATATCATTTATTCAAAATAGCCAATTATTTATTAAATTTTTTTCGAATCCCCTTTTTTATTAAAAAACTCATGGAAAAATGCCATTTGATAAATGATTGATTTAGACCAGTAATCCCAGTTATGGGCTCCTGACCGTGTGATAAATGTATGTGCTATATTGTGATAATCTAATTTATCGTGTATTGCCAAATTCACTTTATAAAAGAAATCTTCTTTACCGCAATCTATGATTAATTCTAAGCGATTTGGCTCAAGTAAATGGATCAAATTAATTACGGATTTTGCTTCCCATTCCATCGGTTGAGTCGAGTATGTTCCAATCCTACTTTTAATATTCCAATTCATAGGAAAAGGACGAATATCCAATCCGCCAGAAGTACTGCCTGCTGCACCATATGTCGCTTGATGGTTGATAGCTAAGGTCATCGCACCATGTCCTCCCATACTTAATCCAGTTATCCCACGTCCCGAGCGATCTTTCTTTGTCGCATAATGTGTATCCATATAAAGGATCAGTTCTTGACTGACAAATGTGTCGTACTGATAGTTTTTATCTCCTTTTATATCCCAGTACCAACTATCAAATCCTCCATCTGGACATACGACAATGTAATTATAGATATCGACAAGTTTTTTGATCTCTGGAGCATTATTTACCCAATTATCATATCTTCCACTATAGCCATGCAGCAGGTATAATACGGGATATTGTTCTGCTGGATTATATTTGTCAGGAAGCACAATCACTGTTTTTATTGCTTTTGACATACTTTTACTATTGATATTTAGGGTATCTACTGTTGCAGCTTGGATATTGCCGCAGATAAAGATGAAAATAAGGCTCACTAGCCAAGACTTGATACACTTGTTCATTATATTATCGTTTTTCAAAAAAATAAAGATATGATTTTAATCCAAATGGACGTTCACTTACCGTGTAAAACCCCTCACCTTCTAGACCAAAAGCAATAGCTTCTCCCTGCGGCTCAACTTCATAAGGAATGGATATAGGTTTTTTAGATAAAGTTTCTTCAATCGATTCACTCCTTTTTCTTTTCCAATAGAAAATCTGTGTCAGATTTTTAATCAAAACAGCATCTCCTGAAGGACTAATATCTGCAGATGTCACAAAAGTGAATGGTAATTTCTGAACAGGGGTCAATATGCTCAAGTTCTTTTTAATATCGTTAAATACGTTAGACTTATAAACCGTAGATTTAAAATCTCTTTTTGAAACGATATAGAGCTGACGATCTATTGGGTCAACAAATAAGGCTTCAGCATCTCTAGGTCCATCTTTATATTGCAACGTGATGGTACGAATTTCACGTTTTGGGATGACTATTGAAAGATCACCATCTTTATAAACAGGCTCGGGAAATATATACAACTTCACATGTTTACGATGGGCTCGATTATCACCGATATCTGCTAAGATTAAAAATGATTTTCCATTGATCATCACTCTGGCTATATCTTCACAGTCTTTGACATCAATAGATTCCAATTGATAACTGCACATTAATTTACCTTTCTTATTGATCAAATAAATACGTGCATCATCACCGCTATCGTTATGTACCCAAAAATAGGACGATTGATTTGCACTGATAATACCTGATAATTCACTTAACTGCTTATCGATAATTTCACCCAATGCCTTTTGTGGATTAAACAGCGGCGCATTAACTTGACTATACCCAACTTGTAATTGTAAGAATAAAAAGTAAAAAACAATAACTTTGCTTAAGTGATTCATACCTTAAAAATACAATAATTTTTAAGGATACACCGTTTTCTATTTACAAATGAAGTATATGATCAAATTCTCGGCACTCTTATTTATGTCCCTCACTATAGTGAGTTTAACATCATGGGCACAGACAAACGATTTTACTATTAAAATGAAAGGTGGCATTCCAAACGAACAAGCACTACAAGTTAAATACTATAACAGTGCAGACTGGGAACCTTTTTATGCTAATATCGAGTCGTTTTACTATGATCCCAATTATAGCTATGAACTGCGTGTGAGAAGAACAAAATTAACAAATGTTGAACCCAATAAATCCAATTATCGCTACTCACTTGTAAAAGTAGTACAAAAATCACTGATGAAAGGGGAACAGCTCACTATGGAAATCAATGACAAAAGAGTAGACTGTCAAGGAGTGGGACAAATGAAATGTCTAATGGTTAAATTTAACCCGAATGATAAATGGGAGTATTTTTATGATCATATCAAAGGTTTGGAGTATGAAGAGGGATACACATACAAAATAATCGTTAATCGTACAAAGCTAGAAAACCCACCACAAGATGCTTCAGTATATCGATATGATTTAGTAAAAGTCGTGAGCAAATCAGCTAGTAAAAGCAAGATCTCTCTACCTACCGCAGCTGTTTTCTTGTCAAAATTCAAATGGAAATTGATTAGCTTAAATGGAAAAGAAGTATCCAAATACCATGCTTTTCTCCTATTTGACGCAGAAAATGGTCGTATCTCGGGCAACTCCAGCTGTAATAATTTCTTCGGACCATTTCTGATAAGTAGTAATAAAATTTCATTTCCAAACCTGGGCACCACCATGCGTGCCTGTATGGGAGAGAATATTGAAGCAGATCTATATCAAGTCCTTGAGAACAAAGATCTTCATTATGATATTGCTGAACAAACGCTGAACCTTTACATTAAAAATAAGCATGTGGCAATATTTGGGCTTTCTGAAAAGTAAGCACATGCTTTTACTGTTGGTTGACAAACAATTTCATAGGATGATATGTTTTACAATAAAAATAAAACGATATGTCATATTCGAAATTTACAAAACTACATCAACAGCATGATATTCTTATATTAGGAAATGTGTGGGATGCACAGAGCGCAAAGATTGCAGAATCATCGGGATTTCAAGCATTAGGAAGCTCCAGTCACGCTATAGCCAATTCACTTGGTTATGCAGATGGGGAGCAGATCCCTGTAGATGACTTACTTTTTATAGTGGAAAGAATTGTAAAATCAGTCAAAGTACCTGTTTCTGTAGATTTTGAATCGGGTTATTCGGATGATCCTGATCAGGTAGCCAAATATGTCAAGCAATTAGTCGATTTGGGTGTTGTGGGAATTAATCTAGAAGATGGAAAAGTTGTTAAATCAGCTCGTAAACTTGGGGAATCAAATTTGTTAGCAGATAAAATTTCGGCGATTAAAGCCATGACTAAAAATATTTTCATTAATGCCCGAACAGATACGTACACGACGAAACACCAAAGTGCCCTTGAAGAAACTATAAAAAGAGCACAAATATATAGTCAGGCAGGTGCAGATGGTTTATTTGTTCCTTTAGCAGAAACTAAAGCGGATATTCAACAAATCGTCAGTGCAACAACATTACCGCTCAATTTATTTTTAACGGACAAGCTTCCAAAAGCACCTATATTAGGAGACCTTGGGGTCAAAAGGCTAAGCCATGGCGCAAAAATATATGAATATTTAGTGGCTAAAAACACCAAATTATTTCATGATTTTTTGATTAACCCGAAGCTCCCCAAATAATTATTGATAGCTCCAAAGGTTTTAAACAACCAAGGTCCTTACCTCAACAATTTTAACTTAATACCATATTACTGCCTTCAGAAATTTTTCTCTTTCTGAAGGCAGATTAATTTGGAGCAATTTTATTTTTAATCTGCAGGACAATTCACGATTTTTGCTCTGAAAAATGATAATACATCTATTTTGAAATACCTAAACGTTAAATTTATAATTATTCCTCAGTGAGCTGAATCAAAGCTTCTTTGAACTTGAGAGATTTAAAATTCATCGTACCGATATGTTTATTCACTAACAATCCTTTTTTATCCAATATAATCGTTGTGGGTATAGATCTGGTATCTAAATCTTCGTGAAGTTGTGAATGAATCTGATACACTGGAATACTGAATTTTCTTTTTTCCATAAACCTTGTCGCTTGATGTACATCTCGATCCATATCTACTGCCATGAAAATAATATTTTTATTATCTTTTAGTTCTAGATACAATTGATTTAGGGCAGGCATTTCTGCTAAGCAAGGGGCACACCATCTTGCCCAATAATTAATCACCACTACCTTCCCTTTTAGGTCACGTAGATTGATCTCTGTTCCTTCGCTATTTTGGAATAATGCATGATACATGACTTGTGATGTGGAAAATTCCATTTTTATATTTTTTGAATCTATGAATGATAAAAAAAACAATCCAAATAGCATGAAAATCCAACTTATATATGTTTTATATACTCGCATAATACCTAACATCATTCTGCTATAAAAATAACATATTTTAAGAGTAAGAGTATCTGCAAAATGAAAATCTTCCTTATATAGTGAAATTAAAAATAGTGTGTGATTAAGTACATTTGATTTTTATACCATTTTTCATTTAAGGATAATCTAATTTTATTATATATTCGCTATATTAATTCAAAAAAACTATTTCAAATAACAAGATTAGTCAACTTTCAACTAACATATCAAATATATATGGTTACAATAAACAACTACGAAGACTATAAATCCTATGAGGGTAAACTCTTGGGATTATCCCAATGGCATAAGATCGATCAGAAACAAATCAACAGTTTTGCTGACGCAACATTGGATCATCAATGGATCCACGTCGATAAAGAAAAAGCAGAATCTGAAGGACCTTTTAAATCGACTATTGCACATGGATATTTGACACTTTCACTGATACCCTATTTGTGGAAACAGATTGCCGAGGTAAAAAATGTGAAAATGGAAATTAACTATGGTATTGAAAATTTAAAATTTGGTCAAGCCGTATTAGTTGATAATGAAGTTCAGTTACAAGCAAAAGTAAAATCGGTGATCAATTTAAGAGGTGTCATCAAAGTTATTATCGAAGCATCATTACTGATTAAGGACAATGCTAAACCTGCATATGTGGGTGATGTCATATTCCTTTACCATTTTTTGTAGCACGTGTTAACGCATTCATACCACAACCTTGGTATGGATGCGTTTTTATTATGCTGGAGATACCATATTCTGTTTTAGTTTTTTGTACATGTTCTTTAGCGAAGGCGATAAGAAAATCAACATTAATATGCAGATGCTTATCATGGACATCAACTCATAATAATCCATTGCAAAACGAACGAATGATTGATTATTGACGCGCTGCGCTATGAGTTTTTCAGCAGTCGCCTGTTCATGAAATTGAAGACCATTTTTCATGAGCTTAGTAGTTTCTTTATCAAAATAAGTTTGTAAAATAACATTGCTCCTTTGCAAATAATCCTGAAATATCTGTTGATGTTGATTGCTTTCAAATAATTTAAAGAAATTTTGTAAGCCAATACTACTGGTATACCCCAAATACCGTACAGACAAACATATAGCTGCTGCCGAAACAGCAAGATGTGGCTTGACACTTGCAATCGTAAATAATATAGTCGGTACCATGATCAATCCTACACCTATTCCGTGTATACACAAGGGAATCCAGAAATTATAATCATTGCCTTCACTTTCAAATGAAAAAAACATGATCTGATGAAATGCGAGCAATAAGCAGTAACCGAGTATCCAAATCCATTTGACTGATTTATGGGCGACGATCCAGTACAAAGCAAATAAAACACCCATAATAATTCCCAAAATATTAAACCACTGCATATAAGAAAGATGGATCGGATCGACTTTAAGTACCTGCAGAAAATATTGATTGGAAATTGAAAGAGAAAATCGTTCGATGTACATCATGTATAGAATCAACAAACCCAAAAGAAATCGGCGATTCATAAAAATAGAAATATCCATATACATACGTTTTAAGGTCAATTGTCGAATGACAAAGCAAAGCAATAATACAATTCCTAAAAACAGTGCTAATTGCATATGGCAGTCCCAGAACCAATACAGCTCTTGACCGTAAACCATCATGTAACCAAATGCAATAATAGGTCCACTGAATAGGATAAAACTTACCCAATCCAATGAAAATAAAGGATAAGGCTTGATGTGTCGCGTGGACTTCATTGATATTAACACCAACAGCATTCCGGGTAAAAATGCCAAAGCGGCATAGAGGTATAATTCATCAAAATTAAATGAATCTATAAATTCGGCCGTTACAAAACTATTAAAAGGAGAACTACAGAGTAACATTCCAAAAAAGATAGAATAACTGACCTCCTTTGCACGCTCGCTATGTAGGCGAGAAAATATCATCGATATGGATAGATTAACAGCACTGGCAAACAGCATACCCTGAATAAAACGTAAGCCATAGACCCATGTGATATCGGTAATATGATACATCAAATAACAATTAAAAATCTGCACTAAGTTGAAGATGATATAATACCGTTTAATAGGGAAAAATATAAAAAAGCGTCTTTCTAATATATAAAATCCAACAAATCCAGCATAAAAAAGAATAATCAAAAATTGTACATCACTAGGTTGGGCACCGTAGTACCCTGCTGTAACCTGCACATTGGCTCCTGGTAAAAAGAATAAGACCATACTCGGCATTAAGCAGCTGAATAGGATCAATTTAATAAGCCATTCTGGAACCCATTCTCTAAATATTGCTTTCACTATTTTGATGTTTAGCAATAGATACATTGACATTCATTCCCGATCGTAATACCCGTTCATCTTGTTTTTTATCCAGTTCAATTCGTACCGGAACCCGCTGCACGATTTTCACAAAATTACCAGTCGCATTATCGGGCGGCAGTAAAGAGAAAGATGATCCGGTTGCTGGTGATATTGAAATAATTTTACCCTTAAATACCCGACCTGGATAGGCATCAGCGATCACTTCCACTTGATCATGAATATGTAAATAACGTAACTGTGTTTCTTTAAAATTTGCCGTTACCCAAGTTGGAGTTTCAGCATTTACAATAAATCCCAATACTTCACCAGCATTGATCATTTGTCCTTCTTCAATACTCCGTTTACCAATCATACCGTCATAAGGAGCACGGACAATTGTATATCCAACATCCAAATGTTTTCGTCCAGCAGCGGCGGATAATCTGTTTTTCTCAGCAGTAACCACTGTTTTCTGCACTTCGACATCCTGTACACGCTCTTGTGATGCTTCCAATTTATGTTCTAAGGCTGCTAATTCACTTCTATAGATATCCAAAGTAGCTTTCACTTCTTCCAGCTGCTGAGCAGTAGCCGATCTCTCTTCATATAGATATTGATATCGATCAAACTCTAACTGCTGTTTTTTGACACGGGCTTCGTTGGCTGCAATAGATTTTTTCAACGCTTCGTGCTCTTCGATCAAAATTTGTTTTTGACTACTCAGCACATTCATTTCTGCATGTTCTTTGTAGACCGAAGCATTCGCTTGATCTGCCTCATATTTATATTCACGGTTGTCGATAATCAACAAGGTATCACCACGCTTTACCATTTGATGATCGTGATAATCTACTGAAACGACATAACCTCCTACTCTAGATATAATGGGATTTATATATCGCGTTATCTGCGCATCATTGGTATAGACATAATGCAGTCTCATCCATAATGTACTTCCTCCCCAAAATAGTAATGCACATAAAACAAATACAGCGAGCCAATTCGTAACAGTTGTCAAATTAGCATCGGTTAAAAACCAACGAGATTTAGGTTTCATTTAAATAGTACCTTTTAAAAATTCAATAAAATAATAGTGCTTTTGTATGGCTATTTTAGCTGTTTCTAGCTCAAATAAGGTTTTAAGATGCTCCATATCTGCATCTAATAGATCAGTTACCAAAGCCGATGACTTAAAGTACCTGTTTTTTATAATACGTGCATTTTCTGTAGCGAGACCCACATTTTTCATACATACGTCCCGCTGTACACAGGCTAATTTGTAATCCAAGTGTGCTAGTAGCAGTTGATTTTGCATCTTTTCCTCTTCCAAATGATGTCTCACTTGCTCTCGCTCCAAAGAAATTTTTGCCTCTTGTACTAATTGTTTATTGCGATAAATGGATGAAATTGGAATTTTTAATTTAAGACCAACAATCCCTAGATTGTACCAGCTATTATTGTAGGGATAAAGCATGATCTGGGGGTTAGCAAATGTAAAATTTCCTATCAAGGACAATTCAGGAAGGTAATTTGCTTGAGATTGTTTAATGGCAAGTTGTTTTAATATCACTTCTTCTTCCGATTTTTGAAGGCTGAAAGCGTGATGCTTGGCATAAGACCAGGCATCATCGTAACTTTCGACCGTAAGCTTAAAATCGTGAGGAATCGGAATAATCTCAGCGTCAACATCAATAATGAATTTTAACTTCTGATTCAGAGCTTGAATGTCATGAACAATCTGAATCAGCAGCATCTCACGTTTGGAAAGTTCCAGTTCTATACGCAGCACGTCACTGTGTAGTACAACTCCTGAATGATACAGGTCGTTAATTTCCTTTATTTGCGCCTTTTGATCTATGATATCCGATTCAATAAGGGCTTTATCCATATAAGATCTTTCTAACTCCAAGAATAGATTACACACCTCTAATTTGATAAGCGCCTTATCATTGGACCATTCAATTGAAGCAAGCACCTGTTCCAATTTTCGAGATTCGATTTTCATTAAATCTTTATGCCCATTATACAGATTTAAATAAAAATCAACTCCTGTATCGTATAAATAATGGATAACATCATGCTGGCTAGGTTTATTAAAAATACCTTGATCGTAGATCGGCATATTGGTTGCATAACTTGCCGACCCTCTTAATGAAATCTCAGGAAGTAATTCCATTTGTTGCTGTTTGACAGCTAGATTCCGTTCTCCAATTTGCAGATGAGACTGCTCTATTTGTTTGGAATTCAGTAATGCTTTACTGATGATGTCATCCAAAGAAGTTCTTAAAGTATCAGAAGCCTTTGACTCTGAAATAGCACATGATAACAACCCAATTGTTAAAATCCGCTTTACCATTCTGGTAATAAGTATCACTTTTGTATCTATAAAAATTTTGCGTTGCAAACTTAGAGACTATTTTGATAAATAATTTCTTCACAATAGCCAATATATTATGCATAAAAGACAAAATTAAATAAATAAACATATTTAAGATCAATTTAAGACATCATAACAACATCTAAATATTCTTCAAAAGAAAATATAATTCGCTATTGAAAATAAAATAAAAATTTTTACAACTCCAATAGATAACTACTAAAGAGCCTAATACACAATAAGGTTTGTTAAAGACCCTATTGGATTTTTAACAAACCTTATTGCTGATTACTGCATATCGATTATTTTATCAATTCAAAACATTCTACTTTTTATATCAGCGCAGTGATATCATGTATATATTTGACTTTGAAAAATTATATCATCCAGAGATTTACATGTAAACCTTAATCAAAATCGAAGAAATCAGAAAGAAAGGATTTCTTCTTTTTGGGATATTGTTGGTTTTTATGCTGTCCATTATGATGATCGCCACGGTAATTGTCTCTATAGTCAGATCGTTCTCTATCGCCATGTTGTTCTGTACGGATCGAACGATCTTCGTATACAGGGGCAGAAACTTTATTTTGATCCGCGGCATATGATATTAACTTATCCAGTTCCCCCTTATCCAGCCATACCCCTCTACAGATAGGGCAATAATCGATTTCAACTTGATGACGCTCTGTCATCAATAACGTTTCATTACAATTTGGACATTTCATATCTTCCTGTTTCTAATTTTTCAAACAATTAAAGAGCAATTTAATCAATTTCATAATCTATCTATCCACCCGTTATCAGTTTTCACATTATTTAACAAGAATTATTAAATGAAAAAATGAGTTTTTTTTCTTAGAACCAAACGCCTATAGGTCATATGTAAGATAAAAGTTTAAAAAATTGTATCACGTTATGAATTAGAACTGCTAATAGTTTAGCGTAAAGCTATATTAAAATAAATTTCCCTGTTGTAAAGAATAAAAAATAAAATCCAAACAACAGGGAATTTATAAGCAGTAAGATTCTAAACAATTCTTACTTTTTAGGGTCAAGCGTTATCTCGTATACCTTAGGATCATATTTCATCATTGCACCAGTAGCGGCGTCTACACCCCAACCAATTATCCCAATAAAATTTAAGACAGATACTGGATTAAAAGTAGTTTCTGGCTGAAACATCTTAAATTCATAACCCTCTTTCTTTAACGTTACTGTTTGTCCACTAAAACCTTTCTTAAGCCTAACCGCTACAGGAGTTATACCCCTATCAAGTCCATCTACTTCTACTTTAGCACCTTCTGGGAATGTTTTAATGGTTACTGTCTGCTTAGTTCCTGTAAAAAGTGTTGCACAAGAAGTGAGTGTAATAACTGACAACGATAATAGTAAAATTTTTTTCATAATAAGCTTTTAAAAATAAGGTGCAAAGATATAAAAGGAAATTAATTATTGTTAAAATAATTTAAAATTCATTCCAATAAATATATCAATCTTTTAGTTATGTTACATATGATCAATATAGTTTCATCAACAACAGGTACTGATGAGCTCTACTACCAAAATTGATATGATCTATACTCTGATCAAAGTTTAAATAAACGATCATGAAAACAAGACAATAAATGGTCTCTGCTAACGACTAAAAAAAGTAACTTTCCATCCGTATAATTAGATAAAAGACATGTTCATTACTTTACAATACACGTAAAAACGTAATAAAAATTATAGAAATAAACCGTATCTTTGCAGCATGATTAATGTATCAAATCTTTCTCTTCGATATGGTAAACGTATACTATTCGAAGATGTCAATCTAAAATTCACACCTGGTAATTGTTACGGTATTATCGGTGCCAATGGAGCTGGAAAATCAACTTTTTTAAAAATTGTTTCTGGTGATATTGACCCTTCTACGGGTTCAGTTGCTTTCACACCTGGCGATAGAATGTCGGTCTTAAGCCAAGATCACTATGCTTTCGACGAATTTACGGTATTGGAAACGGTTATGATGGGAAACCAAGAACTGTACAAAATCATGAAAGAGAAAGATGCTATCTATATGAAAGAGGATTTCTCGGATACTGATGGCGAACGTGCAGGTGAATTGGAAAGTTTATTTGCAGAAATGGATGGCTGGAATGCGGAATCCAATGCGGCAACACTATTGAGTAGTTTAGGTATTAAAGAGGAATTTCACTATAAATTAGTTTCAGAAATCGATGGTAATCAAAAGGTACGTGTTTTATTAGCACAAGCTTTATTTGGGAAACCAGATATTTTGATTCTCGATGAGCCTACCAATGACTTGGATATTAACACGATCGCTTGGTTAGAAGATTTCTTAGCTACGTATGAAGCAATTGTACTGGTCGTATCCCACGATCGTCACTTCTTAGATGCTGTATGTACACATACAGTGGATATTGACTTTGGTAAAATGACGATCTATACAGGTAACTACTCTTTCTGGTACGAATCGTCTCAGTTAGCGTTGAAACAGCGTACTGATCAAAATAAGAAAACTGAAGATAAAGTAAAGGAATTACAAGAATTTATCCGTCGATTCTCAGCAAATGCATCTAAATCTAAACAAGCGACTTCTCGTAAGAAAGCTTTAGATAAAATCAATATCGATGAGATCAAACCTTCTAATCGTAAATATCCTGCAATCATGTTCAATACCATGAACAGAGAGCCGGGAGATCAGACCTTACAAGTAGAGGGATTGGGTAAGACCATAAATGGTGAAGTTTTCTTCAAAGACATTACCTTTATGATTAATAAAGGTGATAAAATTGCCGTTTTGGGAGCCAATTCATTGATTACCTCAGCTTTTTACGATATCATATCGGGTCGTGATAAAGATTATGAAGGTGATATTAAATGGGGTATTACGATTACTCCAGCAGATATGCCAATGGATAATTCACCTTTCTTTGAAGGTAGAACAGAAAACCTTGTTGATTGGTTAAGAGATTACACGACAAATCCTGATGCCGATGAACAATTCATCCGTGGATTCTTAGGTAAGATGTTATTCTCGGGAGAAGAAGTATTGAAAAAATGTTCTGTATTATCAGGAGGAGAAAAAATGCGTTGTATGTTTTCAAGAATGATGCTACAAGGCGCAAACTTTTTAATCTTTGATGAGCCAACCAATCACTTAGACTTAGAATCCATCACTGCTCTTAACAACGGTATGGTTGATTTTAAAGGTTCGATGTTATTTACTTCTCGTGACCACGAGTTAACGGAAACAGTAGCAAACCGTATTATTGAGTTGACTCCAAAAGGTATCATCGACAAACTAATGACCTATGATGAATATATCAATAGTGAAGTAGTACAAGCACAACGTGCCGAAATGTATAAATAATTATTCCAGATTATTACAAAAGAGAGAGGTCTTGATCAAATAATCAAGACCTCTCTCTTTTTATGTCAATCATACTAATTTGAATAAACTCCGAAATCAGCTAAATGAGAGTAGAAGAAATTTCCCCAAGAGCTAGTTGATTCAATCTTTAAATAGCGCGTACTCAATACAGAAGGAAGATCAACATTAATCCAGCTACCTGACACCTGTATCAATTGAGCTGTTTTCACTAATGTCCAAGTCGTACCATTTGTACTTGAATAGATATTAATATCTTTCATCGCACCGTTCAGATTATCACGATTGCGGAAAGCAAGACCTTTTACGGAACGATTAGCTCCCATATTAACAGAAAAATAATGGGGCTGCGGCGTTTGTGCAGAAGACCATGGCGTATGCCATATCGTACTTCTATTTTTATCCAAAACATTACTTGCAGGAGCACCATTTTCTTGACTATCAGCAGCTATGATCGACCATCCTGTCGTAGGCAACAAATTATGAACCACAACTTTAGATAAATCAGGAACGCTATTGACAAAACTATATAAGTAACTATAAGTCGAACGGCTTCCATTTTCATGCATAAAGCCAATTCTCATTTGATACTCGTTTGTTAAATCGTAAAAATCAGCTAATGGACATTCGAATCTAAAACTATCAACGCCAATAACCTTTGTTGCCCACTGTACGGCATCGTAATCCTGATTGCCTCCATAAGGAGTTCTATCATGCCAGATAACAACATCCTTTACTGGTTTAGTTGCCGTAAATTTACCTGAAACAATAATGCTATTGTTGGTGTAAGATGATGACAGTGAAGTAATATCCACAGATGCAGCTTGATACCAATCACTACGTGTCACTGTACTAAATACTTGACTATTGTTAAAGGTTGCAGCTGTTGTTTTTGTCAAGGATGTTGTTGAAATGCCATAAGTAGAATTACCGCTTCCCATTAAAGCCGTTCCCAAAGTAGGTGCCAGAGTTTTATTCATACGATTATGACTCGCGTTTAGACCATGCCCCAATTCATGAATCATCCCTCCTATCCAAACTGTTGCTTTCCATCCGATATCACCACCTATTCCTAAATTTTTTGCATCTAAATTGATATAGTCTAAAGCATAACAAGTCGTTCCTGTTCCGTAAAAAGGAGGTCCTCCAGGATTAGCCGGATCCGTATTATAAGTTGGGATAATAATCAAGTTATGCTCACTCTTTTTAGCCGTAGGATTTAAGGCATAGTAAGCATCTACTTCAGCTTTTACAGCTCCAGATCCACCTTCATAAGGATAGGTTGCCTTACCAAAGTTACCTGCAATGTAGATGACGTTGATAAGAGAATCGTTGACCAAGTCCAAACCAAAAGATTTTCTTCCAAAACCTTCACGATTCATATTATCTGCAAACATGTTTTGCGCATCGAGTAATATTCTACTCAAACGCTTTCTAAAATTTGGAATAGAATCCACATCATTTGGAACAAAGTAAATGACATTTAATTTGTAGGGATTATTGCGCCACTCATTGGTCAAATTAAGTGCTTGATTCTTCTTGACGGCAGACATAGAATCTTCGTTGTTAGCTAAATCTTGCGTAATGTCCTTACAGGAAAAAACAGTCAGTAGTATTAAACTACACCATAGGTAAAATGATTTATTCTTCATATTTAATGTTTAAATTGGTATTAACCTAATTTAAAAAAGACAAATCATTCTAGAAAAAATAATTTAAAAAATATAATACTTCACTTAACGCAAACGATTGTTTTTCGCTATCAATTATATCTCATGTAACAAAAAGAATGTAACAATGATCTAAGACCCTAAAAATTAATTAGTACTAAACAAAAATTACAATAGTATTGATCAACAATAAAAAATAATATTTCGCTCTATCTATAGCAGTATTGATCCATTTAAGTAATCTAAATTTTCTAATCATACATTTTAATTTTTTGTAGATAAGAAGTATCACTTTTGTAATAACAATCTTTAGCTTTCAATTGCAACGGAATCTAACATTTGCAAAATAATTAAATACTAAAATATTCTTACTGACTCTCCTTTTTTAGATTTTATTCCACTACAAATCGAAAATATCAGTTATGAAAAATTAAATTAATTTATATTTTTCTCATAAAAAACTTCTTTTAGAGATCCTACAAGTGCAATAAAACAAAACTATACACACTCTTTTTCAGTAGATTAAAATAACATAAGTACTATTATTTGAAAATAAATTCTATAATATGAAAACTAAAAAATATATTTGTCTACCAAATCGATAGATTTAATATTAAATATGAAAAGAACATTACTAACCTTTACAGTTGTAGCCATAATTGGACTTACTAAAACACCCCAATCATTTGCTCAGGGTTCTAACATCATTGAACTGACAGGGCATATCATTGATGAAAATACAAAGGAGCCGCTACCAGGTATTACCATTACGATTCAAGGAACCGTAAATGGTACTTCTACAAATAATCAGGGCGATTTCAAACTGAATACAAAAGCAAAATATCCTTTTACACTAAAAGTATCAGGTGTTGGTTTTGAAACCAAGAGCTATGAAGTCACTGGACCTCAATCTAATCTAAATCTTTCCCTACTCACTCAAACCATATTGGGCAAGGAAGTGGTTGTTACAGCTTCAAGAACTCAAGAAAGCATCTTAAAATCTCCTGTATCTATTGAAAAACTGGATATTAGGGCTATTCGCGAGTCACCAGCTCCTAGTTTTTACGATGCACTTGAAAATGTTAAGGGAGTTCAGATGACTACATCAAGTATTACATTCAAAATTCCCAATACTAGAGGTTTCAATATTCCCAATAACTTTAGATTTGTGCAGTTGGCTGATGGTGTTGATATGCAAGCAGCGACATTAGGTGTTCCATTAGGTAATGCTATTGGTCCAACTGAATTGGACATTGCAAGTATTGAAATAACTCCTGGCGCTTCTTCTGCTCTATATGGTATGAATGCCATTAATGGGATGGCTAATCTATTGACAAAAAATCCATTTTTGTACGAAGGATTAAGCGTGTACTCCAAAAATGGGCTAAATCATACTGGTGGTACTGGCCGAGAATTGAGCAACCTCACTGAAAATGCCGTCCGTTTTGCTAAATCCTTCAATAATAAATTTGCATTCAAGGTCAATCTTAGCTACTTAAGAGGAACTGACTGGCTTTCTAATTCTTACCAGGATCAAAATTCAAACACACTAAACACAGCAAATCCTAGCTTCCCAGAACTTTCAGGAAGTAATAACCCCGCCTACGATGGCTGGAATATTTATGGTGACGAAAATAATAATGCTGTAACCCTTTCTGGTTTGAACATTAATGGTAAAGCAAACCAGTCTCTGATTGTAAGACGTACAGGTTATAAAGAGGAAGATCTTTCAAAGCCTACAGTTGAAAATTTAAAATTTGATGCTGCACTACATTACCGTTTAAACGAAAATGCCGAATTATCATACAGTTATCGATTTGGTCAAATGGATGGCGTGTTTCAACGTGGGAACAAAATTCAACTCGACAATGTGAAGGTTCAAAATCATAAATTAGAATTGAAAGGAAATGACTACTCCATCAAAACTTATGTTTCTACAGAAAACACAGGTGATTCCTATAACATCAAACCATTGGCTGATAATCTCGATCTAACACATCTATCGAACAATGCTTGGCGTGACTTGTTTAAAAATTCATTACAGACACAATTAAATTCGGGTACTTCACTAACCGAGGCGCTACAAAATGCGAGAAAACTTGCTGACAATGGTCGCGTAGAACCAGGTACAAAAGATTTTGCGGATTTGAAAAATACCATTACACAAATCAACAATTGGGATCACCTAAACGCAGGAGTGGCTACCGGAACCGCAACGGGTGGTGCTCAGTTGAAACAAATGAGTCGAACTTATCATGCTAATGCTCAATGGGATTTAAGTAGGCACATCAACATCTTCAACCTGCTTATTGGTGGCGATGCAACTGTATATGAAGTCGTTCCAGATGGAAATAACTTTGTTGATTTTAAAAGACCAATTGCAGAACGAAGCCAACCTTTAGCAAATGGCTCTTTCGGAGATCATGTGTATTATAAAAAATTTGGTGGCTTTGGACAGGTTACCAAATCATTATTAAATGAAAAATTAAAACTTTTTGGATCATTACGGGTCGATTATAATCCTGAATTTTCAGCTAAAATAAATCCTAGAATCGCAGCGGTATATACACTAAAAGAAAAACACAATCTACGGGCATCATTCCAAAATGGATACCGTTTTCCTGCACTTTTCGAAGCGTTATCATTTGTCAATAATGGGAATGTACGTCGGGTAGGTGGTCTTTCCTATATCAATGAGGGTCTTGGATATTTAGACAATTCATATACATTACAGTCTGTTAACACATTCAATGCAGCAGTAAATAAAGATGTTGCCACTGGATTAACATCCAATGATGCAGCGCTTAAGAACAGAGGTCTACTAACGGTCACAAATCTAAAAGCAACAGAACCTGAAAGTATTAAATCTTTTGAAATTGGCTATAAAGCAGTCCTTCTTCAAAATAAATTAGCAATTGACTGGGATCTCTATAGCAATGTGTACAATGGATTTTTGGGACAAGTAGAAGTTGCTGTTCCCGCTACCGATAAAATAAACACAGACGCATCTGTATTGGATATGCTAGCTAGCAATAGATCCAAACAAACGCGTTACCGCGTCTATACGAATGCAAAAAATAGTTATAACAATTACGGTAGTTCTTTAGGGATTACGTACAATTTCAGCGGAAATTATACAGTAGCTGGGAATATCAACTATAGTGACATCACAAAAAATAAAGATTCTGATCTTTTTGTTACAGGATTTAATACGCCGAAGTGGGCGTCAAACCTTTCGTTTGGAAATAGACAGATACTTCCAAACTTTGGTTTTAATGTCGTCTGGAAATGGCAAGATGCGTTCAATTGGGAAAGTCCACTTGTAAATGCACGTGTGTCTGCATACCATAATATTGATGCTCAGGTGAGTTACAAAATGTCAAAATCAACAATAAAACTTGGCGGAAGTAATATACTGAATAATCATTACATTCAATATGCAGGTGGTCCAACACTTGGAGCTTTATACTACATGGCTATCACCTTTGATAATATCTTAACAAAATAACATTCCCTCCCCCTTCTATTATATTTGGTTTAATCCTCCTCATCTCTCGATGAAGGAGGATTTTTATTGCCTGATGGTTATTTTAAATAAAGTCCAAAATACCAAGTCCATGCAATTAAAATAAGTTGCATCGGAAGTCTTTGAGCATAGAGATAATTCATACCTGGCCCTGTATAATCGGCTTTAAAAATATTGATCATTTTTTTTGAAGAATTCACATTAGCTATAAAAACTACAATAAAAAAGATGATTAACAATATGGCTGTCATAGCTCGTAAAGACGGTATCATCAAACCTATACCTGCAGCGATTTCAAGTACCCCAGTTAGATACACTAAAAATAGTTTTGCTGGAATAAATTCAGGGATCATCATCACCATACCCTTTTGGAATCTGAAATGTGACAAGCCTGTAAAAATGATGAAAACAGCCATACCTAGATTTCCGGCAAACAAAAAATCCCAAAAACCATAAACTATTTTTGTGCTTATTAAAGCAATGAAAAAAGCGGTAAAAAGAATAAGTAATAATTTCATAAGTCTTTTGCTTAGTTTTTTGTCCTGATATCAACTATTGATCAACTACCAGATTTATATCAAGTTTTAATATAGCAACAAATAAGTACATGAATTGTTACAGTTAAAATTTTCAATACCCTACTGCAACATTTCAAGAATAACCAGCTACATCATGCGCATTTTATATTTCGCTCCAGAGAGATCAGAGTTAACGTCTGATCTACTGACATAAAAAAAGCAGCAGTAATCTATATTACTGCTGCTTTTATCAAAAGTTTACAAAAATCTTAATGTAAACTGGAAGTATCAACTTTATTTTTACCTTGCTTGATCATCAATACAAAGGGTACACAGACTATAAATAATAATCCGATATATAAAAATACATCCATATAAGACAAGACTGTTGCTTGTTTCATCACAGAACCTTCTAATAATTGATACGCCTTTGCTAAAGCTTCATTAGGAGTGAATCCTTTTGCCACAAAACTTGCCTGTAGCTGATTGATTCTTTGTTGCACTTCAAAATTAGTTGGATCAAGATGTGCTATCAGATTAACGCGGTGACTTTGTGTAAATCTGGAGATAAAAGTAGTAATCAGTGCGATACCAAATGAACCACCCAACTGGCGCATCATACCCGTAAAAGCAGCACCTTCACCAATACTTTTACCAGACAGAGTCGACAATGATAAAGTCATCACGGGCACGAATAATAAGCCCAATCCCACTCCCCTAAATATCAAAGGCCAAAACATATGTTCAGCACCTGTATCATTGGTCAAGCGACTGTACATTACGAATGAAAAACCAAAGAAAACACAAAGCCCTATGGCCACCATGTATTTCTGGGGAACACCATTTTGAATCATCTTTCCTATGAAAGGCATCATAAACCCCGTCATGAGTGAGCTTGGGATCAGTAGTAATCCTGCATCCGTAGCCGTCCAACCTAAAATCGATTGGGTATAGATCGGAATAACAAACGTTGATCCAAATAAGCCAAAACCCAAAATGAAACTCATTACGACACCCACTTGCAAGTTTTTATCCTTTAAAACCCGGAGATTAACAATAGGCCTGTCATAGGTTAACTCCCGCCAGACGAAAAAGAGTAATCCCAAAACAGAGGTAATGGATAAAATAACGATAGTCCTATTAGAGAACCAATCATCCTGCTGTCCATGTTCAAGCACATATTGTAGAGAACCAATAAACATGATAAGGAAAATCATACCCCACCAATCAACATCTTTAGCGGCTTGTTTTTCTCCATATTTTGGACTCTTAACAAATGAAAGCGTTAAAAGAACTGCAATAATACCTAGAGGTACATTGATGTAGAAAATGTAAGGCCAGGAAAAATGATCCACAATATAACCACCCAACGGCGGGCCCAAAGTAGGACCTACGATAACACCCATGCCGTAGATAGCCTGTGCCATACTTCTTTTGGCAGGCGGATAACTTTCAGTAATGATAGTCTGAGCGGTAACTAATAAAGCTCCACCGCCCATACCTTGTATAAATCTAAAAAATACAAGTTCCCAAATATTAGTGGAGTTACCACATAAAAAAGAAGCAACCGTAAAAATAATAATGGAGGCAGCAAAATAATTTTTGCGACCAAACTGTTGCGATAGCCAACTTGTCATGGGGATCACGATAACATTTGCGATCGCATATGCCGTTATGACCCAAGCGATATCCGTCAATGTCGCACCTAATGTTCCTTTCATATCATTGAGAGCAACATTGACAATCGTAGTATCTACAATCTCCAGTAAAGCACATAAAACGGCTATAATGGTAATGATTACACGTCGATACCCATATTCAATGAGGCTATCTTGATCAAGTGTAGCTGTCATAATTTTATTTTAAATGAACGTCAACATCTGCATTCATGCCTGGACGCAATAAAGCAATATGATCTGCAGTATTAGCTTTTGTAAGTAATATTTTTACAGGTAAACGTTGTACTGTTTTTACGAAATTACCAGTTGCATTATCTGGTGGTAACAACGAAAACCGAGAACCTGTTGCTGGAGAAAATGAATTCACTTCGCCCTCAAATTCAATATTTGGATAGGCATCTACGATGACTGATACTTTTTGTCCAATTCGAATATCATTCATTTGTGTTTCCTTAAAATTAGCAACTACCCAAGTTTCATGATTATCGACGATGTAAAATAAAGCAGCACCAGGATTAACCATTTGTCCTGGTCTAATTTTCACATTGGAAATTTGACCGTCTGCAGAAGCAGTTACTACCGTATAAGAAAGATTCAATTTAGCAGCATCAACGGCGGCCTTCGCACGATCAATATTCGCCTGTGCTACGGCAGTTTGTTTACTAGCGACATTTGTTTTACTAAGCACTGCTTCACGTTGCGAATTGGAAGCATTTCGTTGTTGTTTCAAAATCTCCACCTGCTTCTCGGCCTCCAACTTAGTTGTTAACGCTTGTTCATACTGTTGTTTTGTAATCGAGTGATTGTTGTACAAATTGGAATACCGGTTGAAATCATTTCGAGCTTGTTCTGCACGAATTTGAGCAACATCAATACTTCCGATATTAGAGCGTACGGTAGCATCTGAGATCGCCACATTTGCAGAAGTCGCATTCACATCAGCTTTTGACACTTCAAGAGAACCTTCAGCACCTAATAAAGCTGCTTCTGCCTCCTTTACTTTAATCAAATAATCTTGTGTATCAATTGTAAATAAAGTATCTCCTTTTTTAACTATATCGTTATCTTTCACATAGACCTGAGCAATATATCCCCCTACTTTTGGGATGATCGGATTCATATTCTTATCCACCTGTGCATCATCAGTAGTCTCATGCGATTGACTGTGTATGTATTTATAACCTCCGTACCCTCCTCCAACTAAGATAAGAGCAATAAGAATGAAGACAAATTTCTTATTTGATGGTTTCTTTTCTTCTTGATTTTCCATTGATATTTCTAATTATTTTGTTGTTAATTGACCATTTACTAAAAGTAAATCATAATACTTTTCAACCGTATTAGCCTTGGAAATGGCTAAATTGATTTTTGATTGTAATTGCTGTACATCGGCTTCCAACAAATCATCGGTATCCGCTACCCCATTATCGTATTTATCTTTAACGATCCGATAATTTTCATTTGCTTGATTTACGGCCTCTGTATATAACTGATTTTGAGATATCGTTAAGTGATAATTTTCATTAGCCTGTTGTACTTGAACTTTAATTTTATCATTCATCATCACAACATGCTCATCCACTTGACTAACTTGATTGCGCGCAATATTGACATTCTTCTTGTTTTTATAAAGCGATCCAATGTCGTAAGATATTCCGACCCCCACATTTACCGCATTTTTAACGGTAATCAAATTATGCACATCCAATGCAGCATAACCACCAGTCAAAGCAATTTTTGGTAAGGCATTTGATTTTTCAATATTTACCCTATTCAAAGCGATATCGTGTTCTGCTTGAAGCGCTTTCAACTCATTTCTATTGGCTAATGCAGTATTTGCATCTGAAATATCTACCATTAATGGCGCTTCATCCAAATTGATAGAAGGGACTTTGGTTGCTTCATCCAATTTCAAGAAATTAACCAACTGATAATTTAAAACAGTAGCGTTCTTTTGAGCTTCCTGCAAGGCAACTTTGTAATTAGACAATTGCAATTCCGCTTTTAAAAGATCATTGCGAGGGATAATCCCATTTGCTTCCATTGCCTTAAAATCGGCAACACGCTGTTCAGATCTTTTGATATTTTCTTCCATTAAAAGAGTCGTTTGCTGCGCTTTATATAAATTGAGATAGAGATTGATCCCTTGTTCCGCCAATTGATCTTTCAATGCGAGTGCAGAAAACTCCTCTGCTTTGACAGCGTTGCTAGCAGCTGCAATACTATTTTTGATTTTACCACCTGTATAGATAGGCATACTGACAGAAGCTTGACCAAGTAATAATTGATTTGCCTTAATACTCATCGGATCTGAAGACGATGACAAGGGGATCTGAAATTTGACATCCGGAGAAGTCATGGCCAAATATTGTCCGCTCAACTTAGCATCTGGAAGTAATGTATTCTTTGATGCCTCCAATTCCAATTTTTTACCAGTAATTTTTGTTTCTGAAGCTTTTGCTTCTAAACTTTGTGTCTGCGCAAGATGAATAACCTCTTGCAAAGTAAGGGGAGCACTTTGCTGAGCAAATGCTACACCTTGTAGACAGAAAAGTATAAGTGTAAACTTTCCTATGTTAGTATTCATATGTTAATAAAGCTTTAATCGTTCTTTGTAAATGTGTTACTAAAGTAGATTCCATATATTCACTATACTCCTCATCTGTAGTAATATTTAATTCTGATTTTAAAAATGAGCGGTTCATCTGGAAATTCATAAAAGTACCCATCATCGTTGCATGTATGAGGATAGGGTCATTACCTGGACGAAACTCACCTGTATCCACCCCTTTTTGAATAATACTCGAGATAACATGTAAATTATGAACCTTCAAATTCTTGTAAGAATCAGAAAGCATCAGTCTTTTCTTCACGCCCGCTTCTATCGCAATGATCTGATAAATGGCTAAACTGGAATTCATATATTTAATATACGAGCTCACCATTTCGTCCAATATGTCCATGACAGGAATCGTCAACTGCAAAATACTTTCATCCATTTTGAATTTTTCAACTCGGTAATCAAAAAGATCATCCAGCAATTTGTCCTTAGATCCAAAATAATAATTGATCATAGCCACATTAATCTGAGCTTCATGCGCAATATCACGGACAGAAGTACCATCAAAACCATTCTTTGAAAAAAGCTTTTCTGCTACATGCAGGATCTCTAACTGTTTCTCACTAAACTCCATTTTTTTGTTTTTTTAAAAACCGTGTGCAAATTTAAACAAGTGTTTAATTTAAACAAGTGTTTAAATTAAAATTTACAAAAAGATAACATTACATACAAACCACTGAAAACAAGATTACTAAACGAACATAACACGACCCTATTGACAAAAAAAAGCCTTTCTTAAATAATTAAGAAAGGCTTTTTTAGATAATTTTTATATTTTTCTCTTTTTAAAAAATGCGAATATTTAGTTCAGTATTGTAAATATCAATTCTGTCAGGATATCTTTCGTAGTGGTATTACTTCCAATATTCATTCCTTTAGATTTCAGATCCGCATCTTTCAATGCTTCAATAATGGCAAATGTTTTTCTTCTATTATAGTTGCGCGCAGCAAGTTCATATTCCTTTAAAAAAAATGGATGGACCCCCAGTTCTTTAGCTGCTGTACTTTTATCAACGATGTAATGATACTTTAATATCTTAGTGAAATAACCTGCAATAGTCCCCAGAACCAACACCAATGGATTACTTTTAGGATTAGCAGCAAAATAATCAACAATCTGATAAGCCTTGAGTGCATTTCGTTTAGCTAAAGCGGTATTCAGTTCAAATACATTAAAATCTTTAGAAATACCGATATTCTGTTCAATATCCGAAACAAGAATTTCTCTTTCTTTGGGCACGTTGAGCATGAGCTTATTCAACTCATTTACAATCTTAGAAAGCTCTGTACCTAAATATTCAGAAAGCAATGCTGCCGCTTGCGGGTGGATGTTCCACCCTTGTTCTTTAAGGTAAGAAATAACCCAAGCAGCTATCTTATCATCATAAAGTTTATTTGATTCAACAACAAGACCCTTTTTTTCAATGGCTTTATACAGTTTTTTCCGCTTATCAAATTTACCATATTTGTAATCGAACACCAATACAGTAGATGCCGTACACTGTTCCACATATTTCAGCAAGAGTTCGTCATCCTTCCATTTCAGATCCTGTGCCTCTTTAATAATAATAAGTTGATGATCACTCATCATGGGATAGCGCTTAGCTGCACTTACGATAGTCGAAAAATCAGTATCCTTTCCATACAATACAGTTTGATCAAAACCTTTTTGAGCATCACTAAGAACAGTATGCTCCAAAGCATCACTAATGACATCTATAAAATAACTTTCTTCACCGTGCAATAGGTAGATGGGTTGAAATTTACGTTTCTTGATGTCTGTTAAAATAGGGCTGATATTCATGATGCCTCTAAATTACAACTAAATTGATGAACAGTAAAATTTGTCTTGTGGAATCCGCAATCAAGGTTATTAGGTGTAAAACAAAATATTAGTATCTTTGCATTATGTTTAACCCGATTCCGTTAAATTTACCGCCATATCCCGCGAAATTGACAAAGGAAAATGAAACGATTTTCATTTTTGATGATCTTCGGAAAAAGAAACTTGTTCTAACACCTGAGGAATGGGTGCGTCAACACTGGGTCCATTATCTCCATCTTCAGAAAAAGTATCCTAAATCCTTAATGAAAATTGAAGGCGGTTTAAAATTAAATGATCTTCAAAAGCGCAGTGATTTATTGATCTATAATAATCGAGGTGAAAAAATAGTGTTAGCAGAATTTAAAGCTCCACACATCAAAATTACACAAGCGACCTTCGAACAGATCGCCAATTACAATTCTATCCATAAAATTCCGTTACTGTTAGTAAGCAATGGATTAGAGCATTACTATTGTAAGATTGATTTTCAAAATAGCTCATTCATATTTATCGAAGAGCTCCCCAGTTACGATCAACTTTTAATAGAATTGTAACTCAGATGTAAAACAAATCGTGCAGAGTATTTATTATTTAAAATATAGTTTTATATTAGTCTTATAAATTTGAATCACAAAGAATATGAATATAGATAAAAACGAATTCAGAAAATATGCCATCAAGCATCATAGAATTGGAAGTCAACATGTTGATGGTTTTATAGCACGCGCACAAGTAAATACACCTACAAACTTGACCCCGTACATCGTAGAAGAGCGTCAATTAAATGTTGCTCAAATGGATGTATTCTCACGTTTGATGATGGACCGTATTATTTTCTTAGGTGATGGTATCAACGATCAAGTGGCGAATATCATTCAGGCACAATTGTTGTTTTTACAATCAACAGATGCACAACGTGATATTCAAATCTACATCAATTCACCAGGTGGTAGTGTATATGCTGGTTTAGGTATTTACGATACTATGCAATATATTGCACCAGATGTAGCGACAATCTGTACAGGAATTGCTGCTTCTATGGGTGCTGTGTTATTGGTTGCTGGTGCAAAAGGTAAGCGTGCTGCATTGAGACACTCACGTGTGATGATCCACCAACCTTCAGGTGGTGCTCAAGGTGTTGCTTCAGATATGGAAATCAATCTACGTGAAATGATGAAATTGAAAGAAGAACTTTATACCATCATTGCTGATCACTCGGGACAAACTTATGAATGGGTAGAAAGATCTTCTGACCGCGATTATTGGATGAAAGCTTCTGAGGCAAAAGATTTTGGAATGATTGATGAGATTTTACTTCCTAAAAAGGAGATTATTAAATAGTAATGGCTAAAAATAATAACAGTGGTGTTCATTGCTCATTCTGCGGGATGAGTAAAAATGATGCCCAAATGCTTATCGCCGGAGATGGCGCTCACATCTGTGATCGTTGTATCAATCAAGCTGGCGAAATTCTAGCAGAAGAATTGAAACAGCGCAAGAGTAAAACATTACAGACTGCGTTAAAGTTAATTCGTCCGTTAGAAATAAAAGAACACTTAGATCAGTATGTGATCGGACAGGATGACGCTAAAAAGGTCATCTCTGTTGCAGTATACAATCACTACAAACGTTTAAATCAAAAAGTTGATAAAGACGAGATCGAAATTGAAAAATCAAATTTGATCGTTGTAGGTGAAACGGGAACAGGTAAAACCTTATTGGCTAAAACGGTTGCAAAAATATTAAATGTGCCTTTCAGCATCGTGGATGCGACAGTATTGACAGAAGCAGGTTATGTAGGTGAGGATGTCGAAAGTATCTTGACCCGTTTACTACAGGCTGCTGATTATGATGTTGCTGCTGCTGAACGTGGAATCATCTATATTGATGAGATTGATAAAGTCGCACGTAAAAGTGATAATCCGTCGATCACTAGAGATGTATCTGGAGAAGGTGTTCAACAAGCTTTATTGAAAATCTTAGAAGGAACAGTTGTTAATGTACCTCCTCAAGGTGGACGTAAGCACCCTGACCAAAAAATGATTGCCGTAAACACCAGCAATATTTTATTTATCTGTGGTGGTGCATTTGATGGTATTCAAAAGAAAATCGCCAATCGCCTACGTACACAGACAGTGGGTTACCGCATGAATGAGGATGATGCAGAGATTGATTTAAAAAACCTCTATAAATACATTACCCCTCAGGATTTAAAAAGCTTTGGATTAATTCCAGAATTAATAGGAAGATTACCTGTGTTAACGTATTTAAATCCATTGGACAAAGAGACACTATTAAGTATCTTGACTGTACCTAGAAATGCGTTAATCAAACAGTATAGAAAATTATTTGAATACGAAGGAATTGAATTAAAATTTGATGCTGAAGTTTACAATTTTATTGTTGATAAAGCGGATGAGTTTAAACTTGGAGCTCGTGGTTTAAGAAGTATATGCGAGGCTATTATGCTCGACGCAATGTTTGAAATTCCTACATCAAAGGAAAAGACGAATCAAAAGGAGTTGCATATCACCTTAGAATATGCCACGAAAAAATTTGAAAAGTCGGACATCAAAAAATTGCAAGTCGCTTAAAAAAATCCCTCGCTAATCGCGAGGGATTTTTTTTAACCATATGTATTATTCAGACCGCTCTTCCTTCAAATGAGGTTAAATTATTAAATAGATGAATTATGGCAAAAAGTAAAAAAAATGTTGATACCCCTATCACACCAGGTTTAAAATCTAAAGAAGAGATCGTTCATAACTGGTTGCCACGCTACACTGGAAGACCATTAGAGGAATTTGGAGATTATATCTTATTAACAAATTTTTCAAAATATGTCACTATTTTTTCAGAAATGCATGACGATGCACCCATCTATGGAGAAGATAAACCGATGCAAAGTGTCACAGCAGGTGGTATTACAATTATAAATTTTGGTATGGGAAGCCCAATGGCGGCAACTGTAATGGATCTATTATCAGCCATCTCACCAAAGGCAGTCCTATTTTTAGGAAAAACTGGAGGACTGAAAAAGAAAATTGGTGTTGGAGAACTCATCTTGCCGATTGCAGCTATCCGGGGTGAAGGTACATCCAACGATTATTTTCCTGCAGAAGTACCCTCATTACCATCTTTTGCCCTACAGAAAGCGATCTCAACGACTATCCGCGATCATTCCCGAGATTACTGGACAGGTACAGTATACACGACCAATAGAAGAGTCTGGGAACACGATAAAGATTTTAAAAAATATCTTAAAGCAATACGTGCTATGGCTGTGGATATGGAAACGGCTACCATTTTCAGTGTCGGGTTTGCGAACAAGATTCCAACAGGTGCACTATTACTTGTTTCCGATCAGCCGATGATTCCTGAAGGTGTCAAAACAGCCAATAGTGATGTTAGTGTAACGGCTAAGTATGTCGATGCACATATCAGTATTGGAATAGACGCACTTAAACAACTTAAAAATAATGGGTTGACTGTGAAACATTTGAAATTCTAAGAAACAGACTATTTTTGGTATTTTTGTATAAACAAACAGTAAATTTATGTGGTATAATAACATTTTAGAAACAATAGGCAAAACCCCTCTTGTTAAACTAAACAAAATAACCAAAGATCTCAAAGGAACTATCCTAGCGAAGATCGAGACCACCAACCCTGGAAACTCGATTAAAGATAGGATGGCACTCAAAATGATTGAAGATGCAGAGCAGGCGGGTTTATTGAAACCGGGAGGAACGATCATTGAAGGAACTTCAGGAAATACGGGTATGGGTTTGGCCATGGCAGCTGTTGTCAAAGGCTATAAATGTATTTTTACTACAACTGATAAGCAATCTAAAGAAAAAGTCGATGCTTTACGTGCTTTTGGTGCGGAAGTAATCGTATGTCCGACAAATGTGGATCCGGAAGACCCTCGCTCCTATTATTCGGTATCTAGCCGGCTAGAACGAGAAGTTCCTAATAGCTGGAAAGCCAATCAATACGATAATCCTTCCAATGCACAAGCGCATTACGAGCAAACTGGTCCCGAAATATGGGAACAAACAGAAGGAAAAATCACCCATTTGGTTGTAGGTGTAGGAACTGGAGGAACTATTTCAGGTGCAGGCCGATACCTAAAAGAGCAAAACCCAAATATTAAAATATGGGGTATTGACACTTATGGTTCTGTATTCAAAAAATATAAAGAAACCGGTATTTTCGATAAAAATGAAATATACCCCTATATAACGGAAGGTATAGGTGAAGATTTTCTCCCGGAAAATGTTGATTTTAGTGTAATAGATCTTTTTGAAAAAGTTACCGATAAAGACGCGGCATTGATGACAAGAGAATTAGCGCGTAAGGAAGGTATCTTTGCTGGTAATTCTGCAGGATCAGCATTAGCAGGACTTATTCAACTAAAAGACAGTTTAAAAGAAGACGATCTCGTTGTCGTCATCTTTCACGATCACGGATCTCGCTATATGGGCAAAATGTATAATGAAGATTGGTTGAGAGAACGTGGATTCTTAGAAGACGAGAAACTAAATGCAAAAAGTATCTTAAAAAGAAGGGGCGAACAGGCCATTGTTACTGCAGATGTACAACAAACCGTATTTGAAGCATTTAACTTCATGAAAACACTCAATATTTCTCAGATCCCTGTCACGCAACAAGGTATGGTTGTTGGTAAAATAACAGAGTCGGATATTTTAATTGCACTATTGGAAAATCCTGCTCTTAAATCATCTTCCGTGCAAGATGTTATGACAAAACCGTTTCCATTTGTTGACTTAAAAACATCGATTGATAAAATATCAGCACTGATCAATAAAGATACACAAGCTGTATTAGTAGAGGATGAGTTTGGCAAAATCAATATCATCACGCAATATGATATTATCAATGCAATATCGGAAGCGTAATTAAATAAAACTGCATAAAAATAGCCTTATTGTTTTATCAATAAGGCTATTTTTATGATAAGCAATCAAATTATGCTCCCATTGCATTCGCACTTTTGCGGAATGTGTATGAGTTGAAAATTTGTCTTCTACCAAATCTTGGACGAGACTCAGCATTAAGAAACTTTGTATACACAGTTTTTGGAACACCAAAATACTCATATGTACTTTTATCCTGAAATGTAACTCTTAACGTCTGACCTTTAAATTCAAAATCCTCAATAAAAAAGTTATTGATCGTATTGTTATACTCTTCTAAATTGGCTTCGTGTGTTTCAGGAGAAATACTAACTAAGAAGTGGTAAGCCTCAATAATTTCTGTACTCTTTAACTCAGCCTCCTCTTTTTGCACTTCATCTTGAAATTTATCCGGATGCCAAGCTTTGATTAAGTCACGATATATCTTTTTTAACGTTGCTAAATCTTCATTTTTTGTAATACCAAAAATCTTTTTGGATTCACCTATTCTTTTCATAATATTTATTTTTCCCTATTCCAACCAAACCATATTGATTTTAGGATTTGCAAAAATACGTCAATTATATTTTAGAATGAACAATTGCATGTTAATTTTTTGTAATTTCATCTATTACATCAATTTAATTGATCAGTACTGCCCATAAATAAAGATCATCCCCGCTCCTATAGTAACTTGACAAGCTTTAATATGTCACAAAAAGATTTCCATTCTGCATAAATGCGTGTACAGTGGACATCCTGGACACTGCTTCAGCAGAGCAGGTCGCATTTACAAAAACAAACTGGGCATCATCATGGATACGTGGCCATTGTTGCTTTCCTTCATCATCCAAGGGCAATCTATCTTGTATGGCAAACTGTAACGTTCTAGAAAGCTGAAATTCTGTCGCATAGCCGTACAATTCAGCTATAAGATTTGCCTTCTGTAACATATTTCCAGTACCAAATGTACTCCAGTAATCTTGTACATTATCATTTCCAATTAATACATGGACACCACGTTTTTTTAATTCAGGAATAGGCATAGGTCTACCCTTAAAAGGTACAGAAGAGGCTATACCAACTTGTGCAAATGCCAATTTTTCTGCGATCTCTTCTACTTCTTTTGTATTCAAATGAGCTAAGGCAAAAGCGTGGCTGATAAATGTTTTTCCTTGCAATTGTGGATTTTCGATTGCCTTATCCATGAGGTATTGTATTGCTTGCAACCCTGATGGACCAGCTTCGTGCAAATGGATATCAATTCCTTTACCATGATCTAAAGCCAATTGGACCGTAAATTCTAATGGCTTTTCGACACTCCCATCAATACTAAAAGGATCCAATCCCCCAATAAAATCAACCTGATCATACATTGCCACTTCTTTCATCAAAGGAACCGAATCAGTATAATACAAACCATGCTGTGGAAAAGCAACAAGCTCTGCTTTAAAAGATTCTTGTTTATGTTCCAATGCCCTCAAAAGATGTTCAAAAGATTGAAGTCCAGATGTAGGATCTACATTGAAATGAGTCCTCGCATAGGTTGTTCCATAGCTTTGCAGCAGACCAATCAGTTGCTCTGCACGCGCTGTCGAAGTTTTCAGTAAATCGGGGATGATTTCTTGCTCATATGCAATCATATCAGCAACCGTTTTTCTTTTGGGAGATAGGGCTTGCCAAGGTAGCCCAAATAAGGTTTTGTCGATATGGATGTGCATATCTTTGAAAGCTGGTAACATCAGCCTCCCCTTCATATCAATAGCTTCCTCTTTCGGATCATGGGCTCTAATTGCTTTTATTTTCCCATTATCAATTTCAATACAAAATAAATCAGTATGGGTACCTATAACTTCCTCATTTTCATATTCAAATCCTGTTTCTAAACGAATATTTTTTAGTGTATAATGCCCTTTGGCAAGTAATTGATGAGATGATAGCATATGATCAATGATTATATAACAAATATAAAAATCACGGCTTGGATCATCGATGTACAGATCATGCTACCTGTTGTTCAAATTATCCCTGTTCTTTAAACTGAGAAGGAGTCATACCCGTTTGATTTTTAAAAAACTTGGAAAAACTGGCGTGATCATAAAAACCTAATTCATAGACAATATCTTTCACACTCATTTCAGAAATTTTTAGTAAGCGTTTTGATTCCAACAAGATACGATCATGAATCAATGTTGAGGCCGCTATATTAACTCCTTTTTTACAGACTATATTGAGATAATTGGCTGATATATGGAGCTTTTCAGCATAAAAAGAAACAGATCGATCTGATTTAAAGTGTAGGTCGATAAGCTGTACAAATTTTGAAATAATAGGATTTGAATGATATTTTTCAAAATCACTAAACGTAAGCTCAAAAGTTTTACGCAGCAATAGACCGATTAATTTACTCCGTGTTTGAATAATTTCCCATAGAACAGTTTTATCTTTCAACTCCTGCGCGATGGCAAGAAATTCATATCGCAGTGCCTTATACAATAAATCTGAAATCTGAAAAACAGGATGTTGTTGATAATATAAAGAAGAAAAACGAAGGTCTGGCAGAAAACGCTCGAACCATTCACGATTGATCATCAATTGATAGCAAACGGTCGTCTCTTGAAATTCCCATTGATGCACTTGACCCGGAAAAAGTAAATGCACCTGTTGCTGTTCAACCGCATAACTCTTAAAGTCAATAGTATGCGATCCACTCCCTTGTTCAAATAACAAAATAATGAAGAAATCATGCTTATGAGGTTCTACGATCTGACGTGAACCACGTAACTCATGAAATAATAAATTACTGAGCTCCGAAGGTGCTTCAGTAAATTCTTGAATATTCAAAACAGGAAAATATTCGCGTTGGTTATCCATTCTCCTCAAATTTAACAATTCAATTTACTAAATAAGGTGGAGAATGAATTAAACTTCATTGTATTTTTATTAGAAAAATCAAAATATGAAAATAGCAATATAACCTAATTTGTTACGCTTAGTAAACCAATTCTCCATTATGAACCAGAGCGTGGATATCTGAAATACGCGAAACTGCTTCAGCTGAACAACTTGCTTTAACTAATACAAAGTCAGCTTGATCCCCTATTTTCGGCCATTGCTGTACTCCTTTGTCATCTAAAGGAAGTATCCCTGCAGTTGCTAATTTTAAACTTCTTGATAGTAAAAACTCTGAAGAGTAGCCATAGAGCTGAGCCATCAAATTCGCTTTCTGTAAAACACTCCCCGTTCCAAAAGTATTCCAATGGTCCACAACACTATCATTACCGGTCAAAACGTTTACGTTATGCTTATATAATGTCGGAATTGGCATAATTAAACCTCCAAAAGGAATTGTTGAAACAATACCGATTTGTGCAGCCCCTAACTTTTCCGCAACTTCTTCCTGCTTTATTTTATCGATCTTCCCAAGTACAAAACAATGGCTTAAAAATGTTTTACCTTTTAAAATCGGATTTTCATTGACCTTATCGATTAAGTATTCCACCGTTTTCAATCCCGACTCTCCAGACTCATGCAAGTGAATATCTATTCCTTTATGATGATCCAAGGCAAGTTGAACAGTAAAATCCATTGTTTTTTCAATCTGCCCATCAATAGAAAACGGATCCACACCTCCTATAAAGTCGATATCCATTTGAGCAGCTTCCTTTAAATAAGGAACACTATCTGTATAATATACGCCATGTTGTGGAAAAGCAACCAATTCTGCACCAAAGCTTTTACTTTTATTTTCTAGAGCGATCTGCAGATTTTTAAGTGATTGCAATTTAGATGTCGGTTCAATATTGACATGACTACGTGCAAATGCCGTACCTTTTGACTGCAAAAGTTCAATCAGTTTTTCTGCTTTAAAAGTTGAATTTTTCAATAAGTCGGGGAGCATCTTTTGTTCCAAAGCAATCATTCCTTTCACTCCACCTGCGCCACGTCTGATAGCTTGCCACTTATCACCATAAAAAGTTTTGTCTAAGTGAATATGCATATCTTTAAAAGAGGGCAACATCAACAATCCCTTAGCATCAATAGCATCTGCATGAGGTTGGTTAGCACTTATTTTAATAATTTTCCCATGTTCAACTTCAACATAAAATAAATCTGTCTTCGTAGCAATCACATCGGCCTCATCAAACGTAAAACCTGTCTCCAAACGAACATTCTTGAAATGCAGTTTTGAAATTACGTTATTGGGTTGATTAGCATTCATGGGATCAGCGATTAAAGTGCCCATCGGTAAAGATGCGCCAGCAACAGCTATAGCAGCACGTTTAATGAATTTTTTACGGGATAAATTGATCAAATTATTCACTTTATTTTTTTGTTATAAAATTACAAGTAAACTTGATCAAAATAAGGGTACAGTTTATAACAATGCTTGTGCGATTTATTCCAATTGATCTCGCAAGATCTCCATCGTAAAGTAACCATTGGTTATCTCATCCTCATATGAAATAGCAGCAGGACATTGCTCAATCCTGACATAGTATTGTTCTTTAAATAAGGACGGCAGGAGCTCCTCGATTTCATAGATATCATCGACATCGATACCATATTTATCATCAATATGTGGAGATAGATGATGCTTAAAGAAAACCGTCTTTTTTGCCAAATCCTTCGCTTCTTCCAACTCACGCGCTACAACGAGCTCCTTATAATGGTACTCTTCCATATCGTTGGGCTTGTACCCTCCTAGATTGACAAAATATAGTTTTAGCTCTTTATTATCTACTGGTTCGGTCGATATGGAAATTTGATAATTCCCAACTTTTGTTACTCTTCGCCAAGAATCAACATGAATATCATCTTTTGCCTCTGGCCAATAGTTTTCAATCGATGACACCAATTCTCCCAATTGTTCTGCTATACCAAAATAAATATCATGTTGTTCAATATGTCTGCCTGATGGTTTACATCCCAATAGTAACATAAAAAGATTCATATTATTCTCCTCGATTAATTATAGTTTAATTATCATTACTTTTATAAGATACAACTAAAATCTAATGAGAACAAAATTTTTATTCATCTTTTTATTGACGATATGCTTAGTTCCATATAGGCTACTTGCTCAAAAAATTGACACAAAATTAGAACAGAAACTAAGAGCACTCACCCAGAACTTTCAAGGAGATATTGGTATCTATGTAAAAAACCTAAAAACGCAAAAATCAGTTTTAATCAAAGCAGATTCTATCTTTCCAACAGCCAGCATCGTCAAAATACCGATACTTGTTGGGGTTTTCGACAAAATAGAAAAAGGAGAATTAAATCTCGATCAAAAATTCACCTATCGTTCATCTCAGCAATATGGCGGTTCTGGCTTAATGCAATTCTTCAAAGACAGCACCGAAACAGATTTATCTACCCTAGTTGGATTGATGATAAGTTATAGTGATAATGTTACCTCTATCTGGAATCAACAACTTGCAGGCGGAGGTTTAGTGATTAATGAACTGATGGATAAATTAGGGTTAGTCAATACTAAAGTCAATTCCCGTACAGAGGGACGCCATGATATTTGGAAGAAATACGGTTGGGGACAAACTACTCCACGAGAAATGGCAACATTAGTTGAGATGATCTATCAAGGCAAAGTTGTCAGTTTGAAAGCTTCGGATCGGATGTATCGCTATTTGGGTAATATTTTTTACAACGAACGTTCACTATCACAAATACCAGCATATATTAAAACCGCATCAAAAACAGGATCTGTTGATGAAGCTCGAGGTGAAGTTGTCCTGGTAAATGCACCTAGCGGTGATTATGTTTTTTGTGTCTTGACCAATAACATAAAGGATCAAAGTTGGACCAAGCATAATGAAGCTGAAGAACTGACAAGAAAAATATCCCATTTATTATGGAATTACTTTGAACCAAAACGACCATATACGCCATAAAAAATGCGCCATTACATGATAAAATATCATTATCTTATTATCATCTTGCTGTCGTAATTTCCATTTTTATACACAGGTTCAAAATATTCTATTAAATTTACTTTATGAGTATCTTAACACAACATTTTGAGACGGTTTATAATACCGCACCATTTTCTAAAATAAAAAACGAAGACTATATACCTGCATTTGACCTAGCCATTAGCAACACGAGAGCAGAAATTGATGCCATAGCAAATGCAACTTCCCCTGCTACTTTCGAAAACACCATTGAAGCACTTGCATTTTCGGGAATGCCGCTAGATCGTCTATCTAGTATTTTTTTCAATCTACATTCTGCGGAAACCAATGATCAGCTGGAACAAATAGCACAAGACGTTGCACCTAAGCTTTCGGAGTTAGGCAATGATATAACGCTTAATTTTAAACTTTTCAAAAGAATTAAGGAAGTCTATGATCAAAAAGAAAAATTAGAACTCACATCAGAACAGATAACGTTATTAGAAAAAAATTATAAAGATTTTGTTCGCAATGGGGCGCTATTAGCAGAAGATAAAAAAGATCAGTTGCGTGCTATTGACAGCGAACTGTCGCTACTCAAATTAAAATATGGTGAGCATGTATTGGCCGATACAAATACTTATGAATTACATATTACAGCAGAAGGCGATCTAGCTGGTCTGCCTGATGGAGTGAAAGAAGCAGCTGCAGGATTAGCGAAATCTAAAGAGAAATCTGGTTGGATCTTTACTTTGGACTATCCAAGTTATGTTCCATTTGTCACTTACGCCGATAACCGCGAATTACGCCAAACGATCAGCATTGCTGCTGGTAAAAAAGGTTTTCAACAAAATGAGAATAACAATGAAGAAATTGTCTTAAAAATAAGCAAGTTACGCTATCAACGTGCGCAGCTTTTGGGATATGAAACACATGCTCATTTTGTATTAGAGGAACGCATGGCTCAAAATCCAGCTAAAGTAAGTGAATTTTTAAGTGATCTACTGATCAAAGCAAAACCAGCGGCAAAAGAAGAATTCCATGAATTAACTGCTTTTGCAAAGGAAACTGATGGTATTGACAAACTGCAAAAATGGGATGGAGCTTATTATGCTGAGAAACTAAAACAGAAGAAGTTTCAACTTGATGATGAACAATTGAAACCCTATTTCAAACTAGAAAATGTACTGCATGGTGCGTTTGAAATCGCAGGAAGATTATTTGGATTACATTTCAATGAAGTACAGCATATAGACAAGTATCACGCTTCGGTACAAACTTTTGAAGTAAAAAATGAGCAAGGAGATTTTGTCGCTATTTTTTATGCCGACTTTTTCCCTAGGAAAGGCAAGCGCAATGGTGCTTGGATGACATCTTTTAAACCCCAATATAAAAGAGCGGATCAAAACGAACGTCCACATGTTTCCATTGTCTGCAATTTTACACCAGCTACAGAAACCAAGCCTTCTCTCTTGAGTTTTAATGAGGTGACTACTTTATTTCATGAATTTGGTCACGCTTTACATGGCATGCTGGCAGATACCGTATATCCAACTCTTTCAGGAACTTCCGTATTCTGGGACTTTGTAGAATTGCCAAGTCAGGTCATGGAAAACTGGTGTTATGAGCAAGAAGCATTAACGCTATTTGCTAAACATTATGAGACCGGAGAACCAATTCCAATGGAAATGGTTGAAAAAATACGCGAAAGTGCCTCTTTTTTAGAAGGCATGGCTACACTTCGCCAACTCAGCTTTGGAATGCTAGATATGGGGTGGCACGGTCAAGATCCTACAGCGATCAATAATTTAAAGCAATTTGAAAAAAATCAATTTGAATCAACACAGCTTTATCCTGATGTTGCTGATAATGCGATGAGCACTTCTTTTTCACATATTTTTGATGGTGGCTATTCATCTGGATATTATAGTTATAAATGGGCAGAAGTATTGGATGCTGATGCATTTGACTACTTTAAGCAAAATGGAATTTTTAACAAAGAGATTGCTACAAAATTTAAAGATACCGTTTTATCCAAAGGAGGAACAGTACATCCGATGAGTTTGTATAAACAATTTAGAGGCCAAGAGCCAACTGTAGAGGCGTTATTGAAACGTGCGGGATTGCTTAAATAATTTGAGTTTCCCCAATAAAAAAAGGAATGCTTTACCAAAGTAAAGCATTCCTTTTTTTATTTCATTCTTAAAAGCAGATGCTATTTTGAACTGATATCTTTTTCTTCTGTTTGCACTATTTTACCAGCTGCATCCTTATCTGGGGTTGCCACTTTCTTAGTATTATCATGAGCTAAACTCGGATGAGGGGCTGGAGTTGCTTTCGATTCTGTAGCTGGTTTTCCTCCCTCTTTAGTGTCGGCTGGTTTTACTGAATCAGTCACTGTTTTTGAAGGAACTTCAGATTTTGGAGTTTCAGCTACTTTCATTTCAGCTTTCGCTGGCGCAGGTTTAGCTGCTGGCTTTGATGCAGTTGTTGCTGGCTTACTTGCTGCTGCAGGTTTTGAAGCTTCAGCAACCTTTGGCGCCGCTTTCGAAGGTACAGATTTAGTTGCTGGCTTTGATGCCGTTGTTGCGGGCTTACTTGCTGCTACAGGTTTTGGAGCTTCAGCTGCCTTTGGTGCTACTTTCGTAGGTGCAGGTTTAGCTGCTGGCTTTGATGCAGTTGTTGCTGGCTTACTTGCCGCTACAGGTTTTGGAGCTTCAGCAGTCTTTGGTGCTACTTTCGTAGGTGCAGGTTTAGCTGCTGACTTTGATGCAGTTGTTGCTGGCTTACTTGCCGCTACAGGTTTTGGAGCTTCAGCTGTCTTTGGTGCTACTTTCGCAGGTGCAGGTTTAGCTGCTGACTTTGATGCAGTTGTTGCTGGCTTACTTGCCGCTACAGGTTTTGGAGCTTCAGCTGTCTTTGGTGCTACTTTCGCAGGTGCAGGTTTAGCTGCTGGCTTTGATGCAGTTGTTGCTGACTTACTTGCCGCTACAGGTTTTGGAGCTTCAGCTGTCTTTGGTGCTACTTTCGTAGGTGCAGGTTTAGCTGCTGGTTTTGATGCAGTTGTTGCTGGCTTACTTGCTGCTACAGGTTTTGAATTCTCATCCGCAGTTGTAGATCCTGGCACAAGTTGCGGGTTATCAGCAGCTTCAGCAGCGGCCTGTGCAGAATCAGGTTTACTATCAGAAGATTGCTTTTTCTTGTCTGATTTTTTCAATTTACGCTCAGGCTTAATTTCAGCAGTCACCTTTTTGTCAAGGATAGATTTACTTTTACTACTTTTGTCAAAAGATGCAGCAGGTGTCGCAGCTGATTTTTTCTTCTTTTTATTTTTCAGCGAATCATCACTTTTCGAAACTACTTTCTTATCAGATATAGCTCCCGAAAGTTGACCATCTTTTGATTTTTTATTTTTAGTCTTGTCTTTAACTTTTTTATCTTTACCTGAACTGGTGCGTTGAACCGTTTCATCTACATGAAAAAAGGGCAATTTTTCCTGTATATCTGAAAGCGTTTCTCTCACTTTCTTATTCAGTTTTTTATAAGCCTTAACTAATTTAGAATCCTCATTTGAAATCTCTTTTTTAGACGCTTTCTTTAATTTTCGAGGTTTTTTCGATTTTTCCGCAACTATATCAGCTTTGGTAATTTCATCAGCAGGCTTCTTTTTAGCAACTGGCGTTGACACATTTTTACTGATCTTTTTCGATTTTTTGGGTTTTATTTCTTTAGCCATGTAGATTTATTTTTTGATTCAATGAATATTTCATCTTTATAACAATTCTGATTAACAATTGTTTGTAGATCAATAAATGTAAGTTAGTAAATATATTGCATCCTAACCCTGTATATTACTTCATTATTGGAATAATATTTGTATTTTTGTGTCCTACATAATTGGGGTCGACCGGAATTGACAGGATGGAGACGGTTATGTAAGCATGCAGTGCGTTGTTAGTAGAGCACTTTAATCGGAACTTTCACAATTACAACTGGCGAAGAAAACTACGCCTTAGCTGCTTAAGTTAGACTTAACATAGCTATTTGTCCCGTTAGATCCTGTTCTTTGGTTTAACATCAGGGGCATCGAACAATAGAACTGGCAGGTGTGATTTTGCTAATCACTTGTAAGACTCAGCAAATACGGCGTACGGTATAGGTCAGCATCTCACCTTCCCTCGCTCGACAATTAAAGAGAAGCTAAGCATGTAGAAAGCGTATACAGTACCATGACTGGACGAGAGTTCGAATCTCTCCGGCTCCACAAAAAGAAAAGCTCAACTTAGGTTGGGCTTTTCTTTTTTAGTGGATTAGAGCACTCGAATAGAGGATTTTGTATTTCTATACGATTAGAGCTAACAATTGGATTTAGCTGAATATCTTATTTTAAATTCAATTTATATGCCCTGAAATACAAATGGTTTGGCTTCTAAAAACTGACTAGATGTTTCTCCTGCATAGATTTGGTTTTTGTCTAGCGGAAGTTTCTTTACTTTTCCATTCTTACTGAAATCCAATTTTTTCAAATCTACCCAGATCGCATTTGGACTGAGCGCATCTTCAAAATAGTATACAAGATTTTTTTGGTCTGAAACTGTTCTCCACCTTGTTGTGGATAGATTGGGAAAACCTTCGGTAGATATACCGTAAGGTACAGAGCATTGTCTGATCACACTTAATGCTCCGGCTAAAGCTATTCTAATGTCGTCAGTTTGCGGAATGGCTTTGATATAATAGGATGCACGTACATATCTGTCAGCGGCCTTGTTTGTGCCAGGAAGAAATATATTCCCTGGAATACCTTTCCAATATTCGTTTATCGCCAATTGTTCTTCAAATATTGGATCGTTAGTCATTACGGTATATGAAGGATCATGATGGATAACTAACTTCCCATTTATATATTCTAAAATAGCATTATCGCCAGTCGCATCGGACATCGAAAGATGTACAGTTGTAAACTTATCGGTTCCAGGTATAAAATCTGTAACTACAACAAACTCTTCTTTGCTAAAATGCGCTACAGCTTCTGCTACTGTAGCAAAATTATCCAAAGCATATTGAGCCCATAGCGAAACTGATAAACCTTTTTTTCCTGTGCCCTCTTTCGAAAATTCAGGATATTTTGAACTTACGAGCCAAAGTAGATTTGCAACAAGACCTTTTTCATTCAAACCATCAGATACGGCAATGTCCCACGAACTTGTAGTCATACTACCATATTTAGAAGTCCATTTTATCGTATTTTTACCTGTACTTCCATCACGTTCCATGTTTCTCGGAAATAGCCATAGATTAGAGGGAATTGGGATTGAAAAATCCATACTGCGAGCTGTGAGGATTGTGTTATTTGGGCCTTTATAAACAACTCTCGTACAAGCGTCTGCTTGATTAAATGAAGACAATCCTACCGCAACTAGCAGTAAAGTCCTTCCAATTTGTTTGATACATCTTTTCATTCTTACTTATATTATTTGATGAAGTTTTTTAGTTTTTAGACGATAAATGAAAAATAAATACAACAGATCCTATTCAAAACGAAGTACCAAAGCAATTTAAGAATAATTTTTTCTATTAAAAAGAAATTAAAGATAGATATTAAAATAAACAATTGAACAAAGGTTATTTTTAAGAAATCTTATTTACAATAAAAATTAATTCGGTTTCACACCATACTTCACAATCTTGATGAAGTCCATTATGCTCCAGCCGATGTACTGTGAATTTAACTTCGCTTGAGATGATTTTAAATATAGCTCATAAACTTTATCATCCTGCTCTTTTTAATACTCACTTTGTGAAATATAGGACAAAGAGGAAATTTTTAAATGAACAAATTTATCTAAGTTTGAAAAATGATGATATAAAAACATATGATGAAAACAAGGTATTCACTGATCATAGCAATGATGATGCTATTTCAAACCATGGCTATCTGTCAAACTAAAGATACACTAGTCGATGTAGGTAGTCACAAACTACATTTCACCATCAAAGCCGGTATAGGAGTACCCATTATTTTCGAATCTGGAGCTGGTAATGATGGCTCTGTGTGGAAAGAAATATGTAAAAAACTAAGTCACCGAACCAACGCGCCACTCATCACCTATGATCGTGCTGGATTTGGAAAAAGCGAAATTGACTCAAACCATGTCAATATAACAAATGAAGTCAACGATCTATATTCAGCCCTCAAAATACTAAAGTTTACAGAAAATTATTTTTTTGTAGCTCACTCATTAGGAGGTAATTATGTCATGAAATTCATCTCAAATTCACCAAAAAAAGTTAAAGGAGCAGTTTTTATTGATATAGTAAGTCCTTATTTTATGACTCCCAAGCGCGCAAGCTATACGAAAGAACTATTTCGCGATAGTATACAAGCCATTAAAAAGGAAAGTATAGGATTTTATCATCTTGTGTTAAACTATGAAAACACTAGTGAAATAATGCGCCAAGTTGCACCTGCTATCGAAACACCCCTCACGATCATTGCTTCTGGAATAACTCCATTTGAAGGAGAAGATAGGCAAGACTTTAAAGATGCATTAAAAAGGTTTGCAATGGAGAAAAAAAATCGCACATATATCTTAGCCGAAAAAGCTGAACATTATGTTTTCTATGACGATCCTCAATTGGTAATTGATGAAATTATAAGACTATATCATCAGGTCAAATAAAAATAAAATACATATGAATCGATAGCTGTATTGCCCATCTAAGCCGAAACAGTTCCTCAAAATATATGCAAACAATAAATGCTGTATGTGACAAAGATCTTGATAATCTCATTGTTTAAACCGTTTCCAACCTAAACATAAAACCAGTTATCAGAAATTGTTTAACTTTATAACATGCACACTGAATTTGAAAAGCTAATTATAGACTCACTACTTAAAGGAAAGACGCAACAAGAGATTTCCATTGAATTAAAAAGCAAAGGCGTAGTTCCTTACAGCCTCTCGTCCATTGAAAAAACGATGAATGATCTTAAACGTAAACATCAGGCAAGTACTTTATTTCAATTAGGAGCTATAATCACCCTAAAAAGGTATATCCATAAAAAAGAGTAGGTTAGCCACTACTCTTTTTATGGATATACACTCCAGCTATTTGGATCCAAAAATTGAGCAATAAAATTGTGAGATGCTGATTTATGATTCTTTCTTCATCATACCACATTTGACACAAAACCATACTGGATATTTATTGTCTACTTCTCGCGCTTCCCATTTATGGGAACATTTAAAATATTTTTTGTACAAAAAAAATACTATTAATATCAATAAGATAACAGCCACAAGGTATAGAAGGTTGAACATGGTTAAAAATAGTTTAGTGCATTAACATGATTATCTAAAAAAATAACGTAGTTATTTCATTTATGTTTTATATTTCTGACCATAAATTTTAAACACACTCATTTACTCCCTATTTCATACTAAAATATCTGTTGCATTTGTCTAATAACCTTCAGAGATCATTTGATAAAATATAAATAATAAAACTAGAGAAACTTATTTTGTCGTTTAGAAAAGCTAGCGTTCTGCGTTAGATTTATTATTTTCACCCTGGTAGAATAATAAATTTTCAATGATATACAAAGCAAGCTATAAAAAATAACTATATGGACTACCATCACTCTTCCAGATGCATGAGTGAATAAAATAAAAACAACGTTGTTATTTAATACATCCAAAAAATAAATTTATATGCAACTAAAATTATTTTTATTCGTTATCATCAGTTTAGTTAGCTTTTTTTCATTCGGGCAGTCTAAACTACCTCTTTTCTTAGTGGGGACTTGGAAAGTGAACCATGCGGAGCGATTTGAGCATTGGGATCAATTAAATGATTCTATCATGAAAGGGTTTTCGTATCAAATTAAAAATGGACAGATGTATGTATCTGAATATTTGGAGATTACTCAGGACAAATATGGGGTAACCTATAACGCTATAGTATTAAATCAAAATCAAGGTAAAAACATCTCTTTCAAGATGATAGAAAAGAAAGAGGCATTTACTTTTGAGAATCAAGATCACGATTTCCCAAAGCAGCTTATATATCTAAAATTATCGGACAAATTAGTTCAAATAAATATATCAGACCTAAAACAGAAAACGATTCACTATCAAATGGTCAAGCAAGATACAGGACTCTGAAATATTATCCCGATTATCATTTACTACGAGATTTTAGTGTAAAAATTAAAAGTCAGATCATATAAAGAATCCATGTGAGCGAAAAGCTTATACTAGCAATATCATCTTCAAAAAGTATAACATCATTACCGTAAACATGGAAGAAGCTACAAATGAAAAATAGATCTCTTGTTTTTGTTTGAAATTCCGTTCATCAACATCTGTCAATCCTTTGGGATTACTAAAAGTTCCATACTTAAGCTTAAGGAACAAAACATAAATAAAAGTAAGCAAAAATAATGTTGCAAATACAAATGCTATTAAGATGGGAAAATTAGGCGCTCCTCTGTAATTCTTACCGAAAATATCCACAAAGTAATTATAAATCAATACGTGATGCTGTAAATCAGAAAATGTCCAAAATAAAATCGGTATAGCAATGCTATGAATCAAAAGAAAAAATAACCAGTCTGATTTACTGAATTTTTGTGTTTTTTGAACTTCTTGTGCTATACTATCATTTTTACTGAATGATCCTAGATGAAAAATTTGCTTCGTTGCTATTGGAAAACCTACAAAAATAATGGCTCCACTTAATATCCACAGTAAGAATTGTCCAGAACTTGCTGTAGAACCAAAATAAGTATTACCAATATATACTGTACCTATCCATATCAACAAAAAAATAAATACTGTTGGAATAGCAATTAGTAATAATTTACCGATTTGAAGTCTATTTTTTGATGGATTCATGTTAGTAATTTACTTATATATAATACGTTTACGATATAGTATACAATAATAAACAAATTCAATATTTCATTTTATATTCAATTTAAATTCGTCTTTCCATCCTCATATTTATCGAATTATCAATAAATTGATAATTCAAAAGTACATCCAAATTTCCAAAAAATTACAATCCTACTTTTTTCCAGCCACCATCAAGGCTTTGTACTTCATCAATCTTCCATTGTCCATCTTTTTTAATCAAAATAAACCGGTACTGAAAATCAATATGATCTTTCGTAAATAGATAAATCTTATTCTTAGTCACCTGTTCACCATCTATAATACTGTGTGTAAGGTAAGTATAGTTCGGACCATGAGAATAAAATAAATTATCTGGTCTATAACCTGTCCGGCTTTTATGTATACAATGCTCCCGAAATAGTAATGTGCACTTTACACTTAGATCCTTAGTAAAACCAACCTTAACAGCATTCTGCTCCCATTTGGTCATAGCATTAAAAAATAGCAGCAGACTTTTCTTGGCATCATCAATATCCTGTGGATTAGCACTTTTATTTTTTTTAGCCAAATCCCTCTGCTTCTGCTCAAACTGCTCTATTTGCTGTTTATTAAAGAGATCATTTGCGACAATTTCAATCCTTGGGTTACTTGCAATTGTCATTAGGCCGTCAAATGTAACACGTGTACCATCGATTCTCAGCATACTTAATTTAGGAATTTGCGCTAAGATCTGCAACGTATTATCCTGTAATTTCGTCTGACATGCCCAAATACAGTTTAGTTTTTTATGACTTATAAAATGTTCAAACCCCTGACCCGAAATATTTGCATTCGTAATAAATAGATAACTCAAATTGGGTAATGTTGCTAAATATTTAAGCGCAAGATCCGTAATCTTTGTATTTTCAAGTGTTACATTGACTAATTTGGTGAGTTTACATATTTCCAAAATATCATCATCTTGAATGGGGCAATTGACAAATGAGATTCCTAAAAGTCTTTTTGACTGTGCGATCTGCCAGATATCATCCTGCGATAGCATTCGATTCTTAAATTCAGCAGAACCTTTCAATTGCGTTAAATTATCCATATGGAGATCAATTATACTTATAGATACACATTAGCTTGAACTGGTACTTCCGCCATAAATAAACCTTTCAAAGATCAATTTATTGTCTGGCCAATCGTAGTCCATATTCACAGAAAAGGCATCACCTGGATGCCTTTTCTGTATGGTTTTTTAAAACTAATTATTTTTTAGCAAAAACCTTCTTAACACCTGTCATTAGTAAAACTGCAAATAGACCTGCAATCAGGCCATAACCAATTTGTTTCAACATAGAGGGGACATTCGGAAGGAAATGATGTAAATAGTCAATATTATGATCAAAGATACCACCTGATACTAATATCAGTGCAATCGTTCCAACTACTGCCAGAAATTTAATAACAATAGGTAAAGAATTCACTAATAAATGCCCAAATTTGGAAACAAATCCTTTATCTTTTGATTTTTTGATCAATTTATATCCAGCATCATCCATACGTACTATCAAAGCTACTATACCGTAAACACCAATGGTAGCAAATATAGCGACTACTGATACTGTTAAGATCTGAATGGGTAAACTTTGATTCAATACCGTTCCAAGTGCTATAATAACGATTTCAACAGATAATATAAAATCAGTAGTAATCGCCGATTTTACTTTTACTTTTTCTAATTCGGTATTATTTTCTTCATTTTCAACCACCACATCATGTCCAGTTTTTTGTCTATGAAATAAATATTCAATGATTTTTTCCACTCCTTCATACGCAAGATAGATACCTCCTATAATCAGAATAAATTTAATTGCAACGGGAAAAAAAACATTAAGCAATAAGGCAATTGGAACAATAATAATTTTATTGATTAATGAACCTTTTGTAATGGCCCATAATACTGGAATTTCACGAGAAGAAAGAAATCCAGTCGCTTTCTCCGCATTTACGGCCAAATCATCACCAAGAATTCCAGCAGTCTTACTCGCAGCGATCTTACTTGTAACCGCTACATCATCCATTAAAGCAGCAATATCATCCAATATTGCAAATATACCTGAAGCCATAACTATTTAAATATTTAGGAGGGCAAAATATAAAATGATTTCGAAATTCATTTTATATTTTTAAATTTTTATTTAAAGACTAAAAACCTGATGCCTTATAGATATGCTGCTAACGCTATAAGTAAGTATAAAAAGTTTATATTAATATCAAAAACAGATCTGAAAAACTATTAAATCTGTAAAAAACACCATAAATACTTGAAGTAATAAGCTTGATTTGTGTCTAAAAAATAGGATGATCCAGATAGCCATTTTTAGCGATATACACGGAAATCTACCGGCATTGAAAGCTGTACTAGCAGATATTGACGCCAGAAAAATTAAGAATACCTTTTGTCTGGGTGATCTGGTGGATTTTGCTCCTTGGAGTAATGAAGTAATTGAATCTATCCTAGCTAAAAAGATACCTTGTATCATGGGTAATCATGATGAGCGTATTGCATTTGACTATCCTATCATACCATTAGCAAAACATGATGATCAAGAAACAACCAGCCGAATCCAAGCCATCAATCATTCCAAGAAGATCATAACAGCAAAAAACAAGCTATTTTTAAGTCAACTTCCTTATTCAATGCAATTTGAATATAAAGTAAAAACGAAAAACTGGCGTATCCAATTAGTGCATGGCAGTCTAGAAAGCAATGAACATTATCTATACGAAACAACATCAGATACTACTTTTGAACAAATATTCAATCAAACACAGGCGGATATATTGGTAATGGGGCATACTCATATCTCATATATAAAATCTATTGCTAACAAATGGGCAATTAATACTGGCTCAGTTGGCCGTTCAAAAGAAGAAAGTATAGATGCCACTTATCTCTTATTGAAACTTTTTGAAGATCGCATTGAAGCTGAAATCATCCGCATCCCTTATGATATTATAACGGTCATGGATGCAATAAAAGCGAGTGAAATCCCTAATTTTTATGCCGATTTTTTATTATCAAAACAGATAAATTAATGGATATCGCGCCCCAACCATTTATACACGAACAGGCGCAAATATCACAATATTAATCTTTAATTTCTGATAATTCAAAGCGAACTTGTTGCAATGGGTAATCTTGGGAATCTGTTTTTACTTTGCTGATTTTTAAAATCACATCCAATCCTTCATAAATTTCTCCAAATACGGTAAAATCATGATCTAATCGAGGCTGACCTCCAATTTTCAAATAGGTTGAACGCTGCTCAGCAGTATACTTGATATTCTTTTTCAATTCCAGAACGTCAAGTTCACTTGCTGTAATCTTTTTACCAACTACAAAATAGATTTGATTCAGAAAAGATGCTTTTTCTGGATTGACATCTCTTCCTGCACCCAGAGCTCCAACTTTGTGAAACGCTCTATCGTCAAATTCTGGAGCAAGACGTGGTTTTTGTTTTGTTGGATCTGCAGCTTCACGTTTTTCAATATCGACATCATGCTCCCCCCCTTGCACCACAAAATCAGAAATAATACGATTGAACAAAGCATCTTGATAAACTTTTGTTTGAATCGACTTTAAAATCAGATCACGATGTTGGGGAGTATAGTCATATAAGAGAACCTTAAAATCTCCGTAATCCGTTTGAAATAATAAACGATGTGTTTGACTTTTTCCAACGAAGACAACGAATAAACATAAAAGGAGGAGTATAATTTTTTTCATAAAATAAAATTTGAATGAAGATAATTCATTTTTTAATAAATTTAAAGCAACACTCCAATTTATTAAAAACCGAGCTTAATAATTGTATTATGGAGAGACTATATTTTGAATTATAGTCATCAAATTCAATTATCTCTTACATTAATCCCTTTTAAGATCATACTATTTTACCATTTATTACGTGAAATTAAAAACCGAGCTTAATAATTGTATTATGGAGAGACTATATTTTGAATTATAGTCATCAAATTCAATTATCTCTTACATTAATCCCTTTTAAGAAATCATACTATTTTACCATTTATTACGTGAAAACATAGTGTGATTATGACTTTAAAAATCATAATTATTTGGTATTCGAGTCCTTAATTAAGAGAAGAGTTTACGTTTATTCATGTTAAAATTATATAAATAATAGCTTCATATTGAGATATATAATGATATGAAAAACAGCACCATTTTATTTATAATTATGAAATTCGTAATGCAATTACGAATCTGATGAAACTTCACGATATATTTAAAATAATTTATTTAAAATGATTTCTACCGAGCATTAAAAATACTAAAAATAATAGCAATAAAACACTTTCTATTTAAATCACTTTTCGACTGCAGAATCTATAGTAAATCACTGAAAATGAACACAAAAAAAGCTAAAACACGGACAGAATTCATTAGTTAACGTAATGACATCAATTAAATCAGGAGGGCTAAATCAAAATGGATACACCCAAAGAAAGCGATCAAGATGGATAGCTGGATTTTTGTTTAGAAAATGAATATGAAATAGAAATAAGATGTAAATTTGATTCCTATAGCCGCAACTATGACAATCAAATAATATCCAACAAGGTGAATTTTCAAAAAAACATAAATATCTATGAATCAATTATTAGAGAAAGATTATATTCATCTTCAATTAAGACTAATTCATATATAATTACTTTTTATTACTTTAAAGCAAAGTTGTAATAGTAAGCATTTCCATTTGATCACAACGATTCAATTAAATAATATAAGTCGATTTAAGAGCATATTTTTAAATACACTAAACTTATAACCAAACTGATATTAAAAGACGCCAAAACGCCTTATTCACACCTTAATTAAAGAGTATGAGTCAAGAATATTGCACAAGGTTTGAAAAAAGTAATTTTTATGAATAATCTTCTTTTAGGATCTTTGTTTTTTTACAAGCTTAAAAATTATTGGGTTGTTAAAGTGATGAATAATATCGAAGACAGGTTTCCATATCGTTCTGATCAGTATGAAAGATAGTTCCTAGCAATACATACACATTTAAACTATATAATAACCACTTTAAAAACAGATAGATAGGACAATTATATAAACTAAAAAATTACATAAAATCAATGTTTACTCCATAAAATGAAATAAATCTTATTCGAGATACATTAATCCATGCCATGTTCTAATATCAATCATCTACCTAGAGTGCTTATTTCAACAAGGATTTTTAGGTATTATAATTGACAGCTCCCCTACCCCTAGCTACCTCAAAAGTTAACTACAAATTTGGCACAAAAAGAAGGTTTTTCAGGCAAAAAAAAAGACAAGATCTCATTAGATCTTGTCTTTTATGATTTGTTTAACGTAAACCAAGAATACTATTTTCACCGGTAGTCATTTCCCTAAAAGCAGCATGGCTATTTACTAAAAGCTATAACCATAATCTATTATCAAAATCTCATTTTTATCAATAAGATGAGCTACAGTAACGAACAGCAACTTTGGAATGAGCAGCATCACCGCCGAATGGGGGATTTAATTTTTTAATGGATATATCGATTGTTTGCGCAAAGGAGAATTTTGCGTAAATAGCTTTCAATATTTCATGGGCCGCGGATTCCAATAATTTACGCTTGGGCTTCATGACCTCATGGATAATTTGATATAAGATCTCATAATTAACGGTCTTATCTAAATTCTCATGATCATCAATACCCGCATCAAAACTCACTACGGCATGTACCAGAAATTCATTTCCTAAAACTTGCTCTTCTTCGTAAAATCCTATTGGAGCAAATACACGAACATCTTCCAAAGAAACGGTTTGTAATATTTTCATACTACAAACCTATATTTTTATTCTGAATAATGCGAGGTAAGGATTCATTAAAAAATTCTATAGGTTGATCAGCATGTCATCCATGCTATTGGATACCATCACTTGCAGATCTTTTAAGCAGAACATGTTTACAGACACAATATGTCTGCAATTACCTAATGAACAGAGACTAGTTCTACTTCAAAAATCAATGCAGCGTTTCCACCAATTTCTTTTGAAACACTCAAATCACCATATCCTAGTGATGATGGAATAAACAAACGCCATTTACTACCTTCTTTCATCAATTGTAGGGCTTCTGTCCAGCCCGCAATAACTTCGTTCACGGGAAATGATACCGGCTTCTTACGTTTTTCCGTTGAGTCAAATACAGTACCATTGATGAGCCGTCCTTCATAAAAGCATTTTACAGTATTGGTCAATTTGGGACTTTTCCCCGTTCCTTCTACCATTATTTCGTACTGTAAACCCGAAGATAAACTGACGACTGTATCACGTCTTGCATTTTCCTTGAGAAATGCTTCTCCTTCAATTAAATTTTTTTTAGCTTCTAAGCGTAACTTTTTTAAATATCCTGTTGCGTTAGCCATGTTTTTTCTTTCAAACTTAGAGAATTTGTTTTATACACAATAATATTTTAGACCTGTATCATACAAATTCATTCTTTATCATTTATTTATAGTGCAGATTGCTTCATCTTTGTGCCTACACTTCCTTATGGATCGTTTTTCAACTAATTTACCTGAGAAAATAGTAAATGTACTCTACTCATTCAACAGCCAATCGAAAACGACTGAAACTGGCCAATGGTCTGATAAAGGTTCTCCATATTTATCAACAAACTTGTCCCGCTCGACTTCATATTTTTTTGGAATTAACGTAATCTGCTGGTTGCTTCTAAACATAATTTTATCAATCGATTCGGTTTGATTATCGATGTCCATAATATCGATACATAAAAATAAAGGATCAATAGTAGGTATGACATGCTCACGTTCAAGTATTATCCAGCTATCTTGCACCTGCGTCTTAACCATAAATTCTTCTAGATTGTCCTCTGAAAAAGCAAAATGGGAATTGAAATCTCCAGCAACAACAATAGCCTGACCAAACGAGTGTTTATTGATATAAGTAGCTAACTGAATATAATTTGCTCTTCTGGCTTTCGCTGCCCTAGGATGGTCTTGTGAGTTGGCATGAATATTATAAAAATCAACTGCAACGCCCACTGCCAAATGCACCGTACAATGGCTAAAGCCTTTTGGTGTCAATCGATCAGAACCTGTCCTATTCTGCCATTCGATCCGTTTAAAATTAGTAAGCGGATATTTAGATAAACTATCCAATCCATCACCAAAAATAGCTAGTCCCATACTGATGGTACGATAAGGATGTAAATTACCACCCTGGTACAAATGATAGTTATAATTAAAGTCTTCTTGTATATGTGTTATATCAAAATCATTCAAAAGCGAGCCAATATGTGCAATACTGGAAGACCGATCTGTTTTAGCGGATGAAATAACTTGAGGAAGTCCAGCAATATTATAGGTAATAATAGAAAAATTGCCCGATTTAGCATCGAGCAATTCATATTCTTTTTCTTGAATGAAAACACGGACTCTTCTTCTTGTCAAAGATTTCCAAACCTCCAGTAAATATTGAAAAAACATATACGCTTATAACTAGTCTATTTATCTATGACAAAGATAGAATGCTTATATTAAATTACAATAATCCTATAATTAAGCTTCCGTCAATCATTTACAATGCTGAATCAATAGCATCCCACAATTTGATTCTCTTTTGTAATGCCAATTTTGAAACTTCTTCTACTTCCCTCCACCTCAATGCATCATCGCCGCAGAGTTCCATAATCATCTTCATTGCCAAAGGACCGTGTTCATCACCATCCAATTCGATATGTCTTTCAAAATAATATAATAATTTTTCCAAATTGGAATCCGGAAAATGAAGTTGGATTTCTTTTAATATCGATGAAAACATATCTGGAATCAAATCTTCTCGACCAAATGTGAATGCAGCAGCAATCTCATGTGCAGTACCATTTTCTATAACATCAAAAGTAAATGTTAAGAATTCTTTTATATTAGGATGCAAATCACTTGCTGCTATAACATCCAAAATAGACGATTCACCGTATACTTTTTCCAAAAAGTTATTAACCGCACTACTATCTCCTCCAAGAGCATGTAATGCATCCAGATACATCTCAAAATGACTTAATCTCCTACCATCGATATACTCATCTGATTCCTCAGCAACAACAATTTCATTAATCAAATATCTTGTATTTGGAAACTCTGAAGGATACCATGGTGTAGTTGTGCAGGTTAGTTTTTGTTGCAACGCCTTTAAAAGTGACATAAAATCCCAAACTGCGTAAACATGGCCTTGCATAAATACTTGCAGATCTTCGATCGTTTTTATTTTATAGTAAAGAGGATGAGCAAGGAGTTGATTTCTTTCGTTAGCTATATAGGCATTAACGTTTTTGATGTATTCCATTTCTAATGATTTGAAAGCAAAAATAAGTTCTCAAAATGAGAACTCCTTAGTTTTGAAAAAAAATTGACTTCCTATTTACATTAAATTGATATAAAATAGAAAAGCTTGAAGTGGGGAACCTCAAGCTTATCGTTAGCCATATATTAACCTATTTTATGAAAAGTATTTGTAATTAAAACGAGCCTATTATTGAATTATTGTGCATCGTTCTATTTTTTTTAAATTATTTTTAAAATGTCATCTTCAAAATAATTTATATTCATCTATGATCCCCATAAAGAATATGGTGATTTAATTATAAAACGTGATATTCGACAATTTATTATTCTTTAAAAATAAATCATGTAACATGCGATTAACCTTAAACTTCTCCCGTATATTTATTGTTATAGTATAGTCACTTACTTAAACCACCATCGATATGGCAGATTTCAATTTAGAAGATTTTGTAAACATTTTAAACAATAAAGAGGTTTTTCAATACTTGATCGATCAAAAAGTAATTAAGGAAAAAAAGTTTCTAGAAACATATGAGTATGAAAAAGAATTGCACGAGTTACAAATTGAGTTAACCGCAATTCAAAATAAAGTAATTGAGGAGAATAAACGTGTCTTGATTATTTTTGAGGGAAGAGATGCTGCCGGTAAAGGAGGTACTATAGAAAGACTAGTTGAATACTTAAATCCTAAAAAACTACGTGTAGTGAGTCTACCCAAGCCTACAGCAGAAGAATCCACCCAATGGTATTTTCAACGTTACTTCAAGCAGCTGCCTAATGCCGGCGAGATCGTATTCTTCGACAGAAGCTGGTACAATCGAGCAGTAGTTGAGCCCGTTTTTGGATTTTGCACCCCAGAACAGCATACCTTGTTCCTAAAACAAGTCAAGGAAGTAGAAGAGCTTTTGATACAGGACGGCATTATCTTAATCAAATTCTTTTTGACCATCTCTAAAGAAGAGCAAGCTAAACGATTGGAGGAAAGAAAAACTGATGTACTTAAACAATGGAAAATTGGTCCCCTAGATAAACAAGCTCAAGAAAAATGGAATGACTATACCAGCTATATCACTAAATTATTTAAAACTACTGGAACCAAGCTGTCGCCATGGATTGAAATTGAAACGGATAATAAGAAAAAAGCCCGTCTTGAAGCCTTTAAAATTATTATTAATCAAATTGCAAATCAAAAAGGGAAAAAATCGGACGACTTTGTTAAAATCTACAATTAATACAAGGAGTGGAAAAGAGCATTTTAACGTTGCTCTTTTCCACTAATGGAGCCTTCGACTCCTATCACTTTGATTACCTTATCCCCTAACCCTGTTATATCAGACTTTAGTCCCACCATGACGGTCATAATATTGATTGGGGTTTCTTGAATTTTATTGAAGGAATGTAAATAGCCAATTTCTAAACCAAGGAAAAAACCATTGAATCGATAATCTGCGCCAACACCTAATTTACCAGAAAAAGAAAACTTTCTCTCATTTTCAATTTTGGCAATATTGTTAATGGCATCGACCTTGACCCTAGGTTCGGTCAGGAAACCTACTCCTGGACCTGCATAAGCATAAGCATTTAATTTTTTTAATTGCTTACGGATTCCACCAGCCAAAGAAAAAGTGTAAAAATTCGCATTTGCATCTTCTATCTTAAAAGGATACTGATCATCGTGAATTTTTTGTTTGTAATCAAACGACAAAGTATACAAAGCGGGATATAGATAATACTTAGGATTTTTTAAGGAAATATCCAATCCTAAACTCCCAGAGAACTTTGGAGATAAAACATCTTTAGTCTTACCCAACGGAAACCCCATACCTGTTCCGCCAAAATAGTATACTTTACGATAATGTAAAGTATCAACTCCAGATTGGGCAAAAACAGAGTAACACAAAAACAGACAAAAAATAGTCGCTAAAATTCTCTTCATAAAACATGAATCTATTATTGCAAAACAATAATAGGATCTAAAAGTTTTGTACACAGATAAATATATTAAAAATAATTTTTTGACTGAGGTCCTTGACTAAATAATAAATCGACAATACTTAAGTCTGGATAAAAACCATTTTTCTCTTCAAACACCTGATAATAGGGTTTAGGGCTTATTAAAAGGCTTTCTTTCTTTGGATGAATACGATCTCTAAAATCTAAAGCATCAGGAACAGCTCTAAAATATTCTTCTGTAAAAGACAACTCGCGTTTCAATTTTAATGATTTGAGCAAAAGCTCTAATTGAGCAATATTGAAATCAAATAAAAAGTCAAACTTTTTATTATAAAACTGAGCAAAATCATCTTCATAATACTCAAAATAGGCAGAATTTCGATAAGCAGCCTGCAGGCTTAACCAATGCAATCTTTGCCAATCAAATTCATAGGAAATCCTTTTCTCAGACATTGGCGAACGTTCTCTTTTACTATGCTGAATAGGTACGATCAATTCTTGTATACCATTCGCAGTCGCAATGCGCGCTCTTGAGCGATAGGTTTGTTTTTGAAAATTATCAAACTTCTCAATCAAAATAGGCAACGCGTTTTGTTGAATACAATGAAAATAAGAAACTGGAGGTAAGTAGCAAGTCGTTAATAATAAATGAGTTGACATAAAAATCGTTGAATTTTACTTTATCTAGGGCAAAAATAACTTAAATTAGGGATATTTGCAGGTAAGATTTACAATAGTTACAAAGTATACATGAAACAAAAAGCATTATCAGCACTTTTATATCTTTTCGCTTTGCTGCCGTTTTGGTTCATATATCTTTTATCTGATTTTTTATATTATATCTTATACTATATCATCCGATATCGTAAAGATGTCGTATTTGAAAACCTTAGAAACTCTTTTCCGGAAAAGACTGAGGCTGAAATCGTCACCATAGCTAAGAAATTTTACCGCTTTTTTCCAGATCTTCTTTTAGAATGTCTAAAATTTAAGAATATCAGCCGTGCAGAAGTTAATAAAAGAATTACACTTGAGGATGAACAGGAATTAAAAAGGCATCTGGAACAAAACAAAACAGTCATAGCTGTTACCGCTCACTATTGCAATTGGGAGTATGGGATTCACCGTTTAGGTGCTATCACAGAATCACCTACACTCATTGTCTATAAACCCCTCAATAATAAAACTATTGACCAAGTTTATAATGAAGTTCGGTCCCGATTTGGGGCAATTATGGTACCTATGAAACAAATTGTCAGGCATCTGGTTAAACTGAGAGGTAAACCAAGTGTTAGTGTTTTTGTTGCAGATCAAGCTCCACTACATTCGGATGCGGATTACTTTCTGGAATTCTTAAATCAAGAAACGCTTGTGTATACGGGCGTGGAGCGGATATCTAAAATGACCAATGGTCCTGTAGTATTTTGCCATATTGGAAGAAAAGAAAAAAGAGGATATTATTTTTGTAAATTCACAACATTAATTGAAGATCCTTCTTCTTACTCTGACAAGGAAATCACTCAAATTCATAATGCCTTTACGGAGCAAATTATTCGTGAAGAACCGCAATATTGGCTTTGGACGCACAGAAGATGGAAAAGAAAACGTAGAAAATGAAAAATTACCCTAAAGTAGCTGTAGTTATTTTAAATTGGAACGGGAGATTTTTCTTAGAAAAATTTTTGCCCTCTGTATATAACAGCAGTTACCCAAATATAGAATTCGTTATTGGAGACAATGCATCTACAGATGATTCATTATCGTTTGTTCGTGCTTCATATCCTAAAATTACCCTATTAGAAAACGCCCAAAACTATGGTTTCGCTGGTGGATATAACCATATCTTATCCCGTGTAGAAGCAGATTATTTTGTTCTGCTCAATTCTGATGTTGAGGTTACCCCAAATTGGATCGAACCTGTCATCGATATGTTGGAGCGAGATGAGAAGCTAGTAGCAGCACAACCTAAAATACTTGCTTTTCATAATAAGGCAAAATTTGAACATGCTGGTGCAGCAGGTGGATATCTCGATCGTTATGGATATCCTTTTTGTTGTGGCCGTATTATGGATAAGGTTGAGTATGATTTGGGACAATATGATCTCGAAAAAGAAATTTTCTGGGCATCAGGAGCTGCTTTATTTATTAAGAGCCACGCTTGGAAAGAAGCGAAAGGATTAGATGAAGATTTTTTTGCTCATATGGAAGAAATCGATTTATGTTGGCGATTAAAGAAAATGGGATATCGTATCGGATATTGTCCTGATTCAACAGTTTATCATGTTGGAGGGGGTACATTAAATGCTAGCAACCCTCAAAAAACATATTTGAATTTCAGAAACAACTTGTTCATGCTTCAAAAAAATTTACCTGTAGATCAAGCATTTACCACCATATTCATGCGACTATGGCTTGATTTAATTGCTTTAATAAAATTTGTTTTTGACAGAAAATTTAAAGATGCTTGGGCGGTGAGTCGGGCGCATCAATCTTTCTTCCTTAATTTTTTTAAAAACGCTAAAAAAAGAAACAACTATGCGGGAATAGAAAATAAGGCAGGTCAATATAAAAAATCAATAATCGCTGATTATTATCTAGATAAGAAGCAAAAATTTTCTGACTTAGATCAAGATAGCTTTTTTTAATCGATTTACTCTCAACTGGTAAAACCGCATAAAAATGCAGCCATCGATATGAGCTGCATTTTTTATTAATTTCTATTTGTAAATTGATTAAACGTACTTTTTATTTGTAAATTCGCAACATGTCATTCATGGATATTGAACAAAAAATAACTGCACTAACGCAAGAGCTCAACCACTATAATTATCAGTATTATGTGTTGGCACAAAGCCTAATTTCAGATTTCGATTTTGATCAGAAATTAAAAGAACTTGAAGCGTTAGAATTACAATTCCCTGAATTTGCTGATCCCAACTCCCCTACACAACGAGTAGGTGGAGATGTGACCTCCAAATTTGAAACGGTTAGACATCGCTGGCCGATGTTGTCTTTAGGTAATACGTATAACCAAGATGATCTACGTGATTTTGATCAACGAGTACGTAAAATAATAGGTGAACATTTTGAATACATCTGTGAATTGAAATTTGATGGCTTATCCATAAGCCTGACATATCAACAGGGTAAACTTGTAAAGGCCGTAACACGTGGAGACGGCACACAAGGGGATGTGGTCACCAATAACATCAAAACCATTAGAAGTATTCCAATTCATTTAAAAAAAGGTCATTATCCTGAAGAATTCGAAATCAGGGGCGAAATCTTTATGCATAAAAATGCCTTTTTAAGATTAAATGCAGAAAGGGCAGAAAACGAAGAACAAACTTACGCCAACCCGCGTAATTTTGCAGCAGGAACAATTAAATTGCAAGACTCCGCTGAAGTAGCGAGAAGACCTTTAGATTGCTTCTTGTACTTTTTGTATTGCGACAATAGAAACAAACTATTTCACAACCATTGGGAAAGTCTTCAAGCAGTTAAAGAATGGGGATTTCATGTTTGTGAACATACACAAAAGTGTCAGTCGCTAGACGATGTTTTTGCATTTATTGATTATTGGGATGAAAAAAGACATGATCTAAGTTATGAAATCGATGGTATCGTGATCAAAGTAAATGATTATGGTGCACAGGAAGAATTAGGTTTTACAGCTAAAAACCCACGTTGGGCGATTTCGTATAAGTTTAAAGCAGAGCGTGTTGAAACGCAACTTACATCGATCAGCTATCAAGTTGGTCGTACTGGAGCAGTTACTCCTGTTGCCAATTTGAAACCGGTTAGTTTAGCTGGCACAACCGTTAAAAGAGCTTCTTTGCACAATGCCAATGAAATCGCAAGACTTGATCTTCATGAAGGTGATACGGTCTTTGTCGAGAAAGGGGGCGAAATTATCCCGAAGATCATTGCGGCAAATGAAGCTAAAAGACTTCCAGATGCTCTTGCGTACGTCTATCCGACACATTGTCCAGAATGTCACACAGAATTAATACGACAAGAAGGTGAAGCTGTGCACTACTGCCCCAATGAAGATGGATGCCCGCCTCAGATTGTTGGAAAAATGCAACACTTTATCGGTCGTAAAATGATGGATATAGAAGGCTTAGGTGATGAAACGATAGAAACGTTTTATAAAAAAGGAATTCTCAAAAATATTGTTGATATCTATGGCCTCAAAGATCATGTAGATCAATTACAGCAATTAGATCGTTTTGGACAAAAATCCATTGACAATATGCTGAAAGGAATTGAGAAATCCAAAGAAAAACCATTTGAAAAATTACTCTTTGCACTAGGGATTCGACACGTCGGAGAAACAATTGCTAAAAAACTAGCCCAGCATTTCAAAACGATTGATGCCATTAAAGCCGCCTCTGTTGAAGAAATCGCTATGGTACAGGATATCGGGATTCGTATTGCAGAAAGTATTCATGAATACCTACACATTCCAGCACATGAGGAGTTGATCGCAAAATTAAAATCTTATGGTTTACAGTTTGAAATTGAAGAGAAAGAAGTAATTTTGGATAGTGAAACCTTGACTGGCCAAACATTTCTAATATCTGGTGTATTTATTAACCATACAAGAGAACAATTGACAGAGCTTATCGAAAGCAATGGCGGTAAAATGGTTTCAAGTATTTCAGCAAAATTAAGTTATCTCGTAGCAGGAGATAAAATGGGACCTTCAAAATTAGCAAAAGCAGAAAAACTAAACATCAAGATGATCAATGAAGATGAATTATTAGCTTTGATCAACAATACAATAAGTATATAAATTAAATATTAATCTTTACAAACAACACAATGAACGAGCTTCATGGAGCTGGTGTAGCATTAGTTACACCTTTCAACGCAGATGGAACAGTTGATTTTGATTCTTTAGCAAAGCTAATTGATTATCAGATCAACTCAGGTATGAATTATTTAGTCTCTTTGGGTACAACTGGTGAAGTAGCCACTTTATCTAAAGATGAACGAAAGCGTATCTGGGATTTCACTGTCAAACAGGTGAATGCACGCGTACCATTGGTTGCGGGTATTGGTGGAAATAATACAGCTGAAATGGTAGAGCAGATCAAAAATTTTGATCCAGCTGGATTTTGTGCCATTTTATCTGTTTCTCCTTATTATAATAAACCGGTACAGGAAGGGATCTATCAGCATTATAAAGCGATAGCTGAAGTATCTCCACTACCGATTATATTATATAATGTACCTGGACGTACAGGAAGCAATATGACTCCAGCGACAACAATACGTTTGGCAAAAGATTTTAAAAATATCGTGGCAACTAAAGAAGCTTCTGGCAGTTTTGCTCAATTCAATGAGATCTTAAGAGACAAACCTAAAGACTTCTTATTAATATCTGGTGACGACCCTGCTACCTTGCCCATGATGGCGTTGGGCGCTGTAGGTATTATTTCTGTTGTTGGAAATGCTTATCCTGCACAAATATCAAAATTGGCAGCTTTATGTACGGCTAACAACTATGCTGAGGCAAGATCGATTCACAATTCTTTATTGGAAATAACAGACTTATGTTTTGTAGAAGGAAATCCTTGTGGCGTTAAGTATATTTTACAAGAATTAGGTATCGGTCAGGATTACGTACGTTTACCGTTGATACCGGTATCTGCAACGACACAAACTGCCATAAAGGAGGAAATGCAAAAACTAAAATAAAATAGGAAAAGTAATCATTGTATATTTAAAATCTATTAATTATCTTTGCACTTCCGTAAGTACGGAGAAAAAATTAATAAACATAATTATTTAACAAAATGCAACAGTACGAATCTGTAATCGTTCTTACCCCGTTGCTTTCTGAAGATGCTGCGAAAGAAGTAATCGCAAAATTCAAAAACATCTTAGCAGAAGGCGGAGCCGAAATTGTCGCTGAAGACAATTGGGGTTTGAAAAAATTAGCGTATCCAATCCAGAAAAAAACAACTGGGTTTTATCACTTAACTGAATTCAAGGCTCCAGGAGAATTAATTAATAAATTAGAGGTTGAATACAAGCGTGATGAGCGTATTATGCGTTTCTTAACTATTGCTTTAGACAAACATGCTAAAGCTTATAGCGAGAAAAAACGTAGCGGTGCATTCAACAAAAAAGCGGAAACTAAAACTGAGGAGGGATCAAACTAATGGCTAACGAAAATATCCAATACGTAACTGCCCCTAAAGTAGAGGACAATCGTAAAAAATATTGCCGTTTCAAAAAGAATGGTATCAAATACATCGATTATAAAGATGCTAATTTCTTGATGAAATTTGTGAATGACCAAGGTAAAATCTTACCTCGTCGTTTAACTGGTACGTCATTGAAATTCCAACGTAAAGTAGCTCAAGCGGTTAAACGTGCTCGTCACATCGGCTTGTTACCTTACTTAGCTGATTCATTAAAATAAGGAGGACTAGAGAACATGGAAGTTATTTTAAAACAAGATATCAAAGGCTTAGGTGAGCAAAATGATGTCGTAAATGTAAAGCCAGGTTACGGTCGTAATTATTTAATCCCTCAAGGATTTGCTATTCAAGCGACTGTATCAGCAAAGAAAGTTTTAGCTGAAAACATTAAACAAGCTCAGTTCAAACAAGATAAAATTAAAAAAGACGCTACTGAATTAGCTGCTAAATTGGAAACTGTTAAGTTATCAATCGGTGCTAAAGCTGGTGAAACTGGTAAAATCTTTGGTAAAGTAAACAGCATTCAGATTGCTGATGCTTTAAAAGCTAAAGGTTTTGATGTTGACCGTCGTCGTATTACTTTCGAAGTAGAGCCTAAAGAAATTGGTGAATACTTAGCAAACTTAAACTTACACAAAGAAGTGAAAGTTCAAGTTCCTTTCGAAGTAGTTGCTGAATAATAATTATTCAGGATAGCATATATAAAAGGAGATAATTTCGATTATCTCCTTTTTTTATGACGTTATATTGATGAAATACATACGATCCAACATAATATAAAAGAGGGTAAATCAAATAGGATTGATTTACCCTCTTTTTATTAATTAACCACAGCTGAAGCAGCCCTATTAAATATATTTCATTATCTTATCGATTTACTTACACATAGTGTGCATGGGTACGTATTTTCACCTGATCTATCTAACCACAATCAGGTAATTTCATTATTTTCTATATCTATCTTGCATGATTTCTTACAGAAATTTGATTAGCAAGATCATGACCAGTAAAACCAACTCATTTTACCAACAAATCAACGTATAGATCGGTCGCTATAATTTTAACATCACTCCAGCTGCCCCACCACCAAACAAAGTATTTCTGTTTTTATCTCTACCCCAAACCCTCCATAAGGATTTACCGGCTTGTGTTACAGGATTATCTTCTTTACTAACGTAATTAAAACTAGGTGCTACAAATAAGGATAAATGCTTACTTAAACGTACCTCTGGAATCAATCTGATACTAGAATGGTTATTGGATAAGAGTTTAAAATTATTGGTAAACTGATTGCGATTTGAAATTTCAGCACGTAACATGAACTTATTACCATGTAAAAGCACCGCGCCAATACCTGCTTCAAAAGCATATTTAGCGATTTGATCATCCGCTAATGTTACATTTGCTCCCAAAACACTATATAACACGCGACCACCGGACCTAAATTGTAATGCAAAATATTCATCTTGATCAATTGATATGGAAAGGCTCTTTTCCCCATTTTTGATTAAGTTTAATAAGCCAATTGGATAATCACTACTGTCTGCTATGTTGACTAAAGCAGCTAATTGAATTCCTTTTACTTTTTTTGCACTATTGGCAACCCCTGCAATCTGATTGCTCGCCATCTCTTTGCTGTGATTAAACACACCTGCTAACTGATTGCTGACTACACCTTTACTATAATTAAATCCACCTGCTAATTGTGTAGCACCTGCACCTTCTTTGATCAGATTGCCAATACCCCCTATTTGAGCTCCTTTTAGCGTATCTGCTTTATTCAGCCCACCTGTCAGCTGTACACCTTGAACATCTCCAAACACCTGATTAGATATTCCAGCGACCTGCAGTCCTTTTACTTGACCTCCAACGACATTAAAACCTCCAACGAACTGAAACCCCTCCATATCGTATTGATTGAGATTAAAAATCCCCCCTATTTCCATTCCCTTTACTCCTGCTGTAGATCCTCCAAGAATGTTCATTGAAAATTTATTGACAATCTGTGAACGAATAAATCCATGGGAACTTAATCCTGGTGTCATCGAAATTTGGTAAGGGCTATAGAGAAAGAGTCCTCCCAGATTCATATTTTGAATACTTTGTGCAGGGGATAAAAATACTCTTCCAAAAAACGATTGGTAAAGACCAGTATCTTCTTCATATCCTGAAAAGTAACCATAGCGACGCTTTTTATTACCTACTTTTGCGTCAATCGGAAAAATAACCATGACACTCGTATCACGAAACATTTCTTTACTCACATTGACGGCAATCAAACTATTTTTTTTCTTAACATCAAGTTCAAAATAACCATTGTGATCTGTTAAAGTAGAAAGTAAAGCATCTCGATCAAAAATACTTGCATCAGAAATGGGTTTATTTGTTTTGATATTTTTGATGTAGCCCATGATGACTACTTTATTTTTATCTTGGGTCTGTACTTCAAAATCTACAGACATACGCTGCGGTGTATATTGAAGGATAATGTGTTTACCTAATTCCTTAAAACTATATTCCTTTCCTAGAATACGATCGAGATAACCAAATAAAGTACCCTTATAAGCTACAAGATGCAGAGTACTATCTGTCTGCAAAATATGACTATTAAAAGAAAATAAGGTACCTTGTTTTTCTTGTAATACCTGAAAAATCTGACCTACTGTGGTTGTTGGGAAAGCAGGCATTTGGATATCAGCTGAAAGTTGCTGTTGACCATATCCGTTAAAAAAACTTAATAAAACTAAGAATAATAAAAAGTGCTTGAATCTTGTAAAGAAAAGTATGGGCTGGATATGATTGATAAGTTTTACCAAAAACATGATTATCGAGTTATATGAATTATTGAATCTTTAATAGTGACTTTACATTTAAAGGTATCTGCGATAACCTTCAAAATATCACTTAAACTGTTTTGTTTGAAAGTAGCTGTCAATAGAAGTTTTTTATCTGCTTCAAGATCAAGGATTATTTTTTGGTCATAGGCTTTACTTAACAGCTCCACGACACGATCTAAACTGGTGTTTTCAAATATAAACTCGCGATCCACATAATACTTATAAAATTGGTCTGGTATCTGTTTAACAGAAACAGTGGTTGTGTCGTTGTCTTTCATCGTAATCATTTCTTTAGGATGTAAGTATACTTCCTTATTACTGTAAGAAACCTTCACTAAACCTGTCGCTACAATAACCTCAGTAGCATCTTCATGACGACGCACATTAAAGCTAGTGCCCAATACCGTAATCTTACTTTTACCCGAAACAATCACAAAAGGATGTGCTTTATCTTTAAACACTTGAAAAAATACCTCCCCTTGTTCTAGTTTTACACTTCTTTGTACATTCATCCACGTACTAGAATACGCAAGTTTTGAATTTTTGTTGAGGGTCACTATAGAGCCATCAGGCAACGTATTTCTAAGCACGGATGTTGTACTATAGAGACTTTGCTCTTGTCTATGACTTTTATCCAGGAAATAAAACCCGATAGAACACATAAACAGTATTCCAGCTGCGACCCACCAATTCCATCCCATCTTCATCGTTTGGTTGTCATCAACCTCAAACTTCGTGGCAGGCCCATTATCCCTAGCGGTTTTAAAGTTTTCCCAAGCTTGATCCACATCTACTTCTGGTGCTTGAAGCGCTTGAGGTAAACCATCCCACATTTTTTTCATTTTTAAATATTCTGCATGATTACGGATATCTTGCTCCAACCAATATTGGGCTATCTTATTCTCTTCTTCATTGGTTTCTCCAATGATATATTTTTCTAGCAATTCCTTATTCATATGATATAGATGATATAGAAAATAATTACAGTTAAATAATCGATCAACTCGATACGTAAATGTCGAAGAGCTTTGGTCATATGACCTTCGACTGTTTTTATGGAAAGATCCAATGTATCGGCAATATCTTTATATTTCATTTCTTGAAAACGACTGAGCTCAAATACGATACGGCTCTTCTCTGGCAGTGTCGCTAATGCTACCTGCAACTTTTGATCGAGATCTTTTGCACTTTGATCTACAGCTGGTACGACGTCTTGCCGGCTCTGCTGATAAGATTGGTAGGTCTGCTTTCTCTGTTCTTTTTTCAACAAGTTCATACTTTCGTTGTAAATCGAACGATACAGATAAGCTTTTATCGAAGTGTGTATCTCCTGCTCCCAATTTTTTTCCCATAACCGCAAAAAGACCTGTTGGACAATTTCTTCAGCACTTTCACTATCTCTGAGGTATCGAAATGCTGAACGGTGCAATTCTTTATAATACGTACGAAACAGTTGTTCAAATTTTTTCTCTTTATTTTCTGACATGGATTGTATTTTCCGCACTCATTAATTGATCTACTTTATAGTAAGACAACTAAACTGAGCTATACCCTTACATGAATTTTATTTTTCTTTAGTGGATCAAATTTAAAACATAATAAATTATAATAATTTAAAAATTTACCAAGGGTATGTACATACTTCGTTGTCATAAAAGAAAGATGAATAATTAATCGATACAAATACAAACAATTTAGAAAAATGAAAACAACATTTAAAACTGCCCTTTTGGGATTGACATTATTAGGATTGGGTACAATAGCGAACGCACAGGAAGTGACTTATGGACTTCAAGTTGGAAGTAATTATCACATGACATCATTTGGTAATCATTCCATCACAGATAATAATGGAAAAATCGGTGTTTCAGTAGCTGGATTTGCACGCATTGGGAATCAATTATTCTTTCAGCCAGGTATTGGAGCCAGCTTGTTACGCAAAGGCTATACACTTGATAAGAACGAAAAGACATTAAAATTCTATCAAATAAATGTACCTCTTCAGGTAGGATATAAACTAATCAATCAGGAAGATTTCAATCTTCGGGCGATGTTGGGACCTCAATTAAATTATGATATCAAAACGGTTAAATCAACAGCACATACGGATTACAAGAAATTTTCTTTTGATGGAAGAGTGGGATTAGGTATCGATATCAACCGATTGACTCTTGATGCGTATTACAGCCACGGATTGAGCAGTGTTGATAAGACGCTAGATGCTAAAAACAGGACTATTGGAATTATGGTCGGCTATAAATTTTAATCTTGGTCATTGACTTATCACGAGCATTATTTGTTGAGGTAATGCTCGTGGTATTTATAAATTTAATAATGTCATGATCTACATCATCAAAAGACTAAAACTCAACTATACCGTTGGATTAATTTCCTCTTCAGATGGCACATCCACTTGTAGGACTAGCTCATTTACTTTTACCAAAATGGACTCTACAATTACATCCGAGTTTTCAATCCAATCTAAAGTCCAAATACGAAAGATATTCCATCCTAAGCTCTCCAGCATCTGCGGCAATACCAATTCTCTATCATTCGTAGTTTCGGCATTAAAATAATGGGTTCCATCCAACAAAATGGATAAAATATAACGACTCGGGAACTCTGGATGAACAATACCTAGATCAACTTTGAAATCTGATGTTCCTATATTTTCATTGACCACCAGTCCTTCTGCTCGCAATCTGTTAGCCACATGTTGACTTAAATTTAGCTGGTTATCCTCGGCGCTTATCATACCTGCATCAAGGGGCAAATGTCCTTTTTCTGCAAAAGCTAAGAAATTTTTCAGACCAGCGACTCCTTCCGAAGCAGTTCGGTTTAAATTAATCTGGTCAGATCGCAGTGTCGCGAAGACTTTCATTTCCTCACGAGCTCTTGTTACAGCGACATTTATAAACGCAAAAACGAAATGAGACTGATTTTTAAACGAAATGCTCATCAAAATTTTGACATTGTAACTTTGCATTAGCAATTTTAACAAAAAAATTTTATCTTTAATGTATCAATGCTACCCAAGTAATTATACAATGGGACAGAGTCACGGTTGATTGCACCGAATTATTTTGTGTGTGCCGTGGTTGCCCGCCAAAAGTTCAAATGCCGAAAGGATATGAGACAGAGAAGCCCTGTATAAACTCTTGTATTGAGGAACAATTGATTGATATTTAAAAGCCACTTAAACATTGTTTAAGTGGCTTTTAAATATCACATTCACTCCTTTACGTACCACGCTAGGGCAAAAATATCCGAGGGACTGAATGTAAAGCCTTCGCGGGGCTCAAAATCAATACTTATTTCATTGATTTTAACATGGTATTTTAGAAAGAAACCCTGAACTTCAATACTATATTCTCGCGCTTCTTGGATCGCCTGGCAAACCTCAGCAGATGGTAATACTATTCTCATACCACTAAGATAAAATCTATTAACAACCATACCTTACGGTTTACCATAATACTGTTTTTGCGTCATTCTAATAATCAAAATATCTATTATATAGACTATTTGCTACAAATCTAGCCATTATATTTACTGAGGGCTGAGTTACGGTTAGCGATGCCATATGAACATTATCAACCAACAACTTATGATTATCAACGCCATTAACATCTTTATAATCCCATAACATTACTTGATTACTTTCTCCCCATGCGTCAATAATTGGTATTGATAAACGATTAGCTGTCCATTTATAATCCCTTACACACGCACGCTGTTGAAATAATGCATGAGCTGTAGATTGGATTGGTGTAACTATAAAAAACTTAACGCTAGGAAACATCGTCCCCAATCTCTGAACTATATATCTTAAGGCTCCGGGTATTTTTGATAAACGAATATTTTCCAACGGAATCAATCTGTTATCATTATAAATTGGCAAATCATTCTGTAAGAAAAATGATTCTTCAATATATTTATCATAGCTTTTATTTGCTGCACTAATTTCAGAATCTGTGATATACCTCGGTGTTGATTGCCCAAAATCATTGGTACACCCACAAATTATTACAATGTCAGGAGCTGTAAGTGTTGACCCCTGAACGTTATAATCGTTTATGAAAATCTCCAACTGGCGAAGGAAAGATGTTGATCCACCTGTTGCTAGCGCTGTACCTGTAAGTCCGCTTGTATCTGTCAATGTATATCCTCCAGATGCATAGTTGTAAAATTTAGCGGGTCGAACAATATCTAAAAATCTACCAACCCATCCACCGGTTGTACCACGCAATTTATCACCCGAATAAGGAACGGTGCTCTGCGCAAAACCTGTATTTTCAATACTTGTACCAAACATTAAAATCGTTTTCTTTGATAGTTCCTTGGATACAGGTTTTTCTTTTTTGACGATTTCTGCTACTTTTGCTTGATTCAGCTGTTCATAGCCATTCTCTGGAAATATTATTTGTCTAAAATTTTCCGAATTAAAGAAATAATGTACTGATGTAGAAATTGTTTCAAAATTCGTCACTGACGTTGTACCTTTTGCAACCTCATATCTGACAAATGCGGCTAATGGAGGTGCCGTAATGGAAAATAATTTGGCAACCATACTTGTATTAACCGCTCTATCTTCCGACGGCATTGCTGATATGAAATTAATAATTGACATGTTTTTATCATAAAAAATAGCGCCATGATCTCCACCAAAAGAAAAATAGTTTCCATATATATTATATTTACCTCCTGGTTGAACTGGTATTAAATTGCTCACCCAACCACCTCCACCTTGTGCATTTGCTCCAATACCTAATGCCTGTACTTCATAACCTTTAAAATATCCATTACTCAAATTTGTACTTATTGCATAAGTCTGTTTAAGTTCATATCCAGGGATTTCATTAGTAACTTGTTTTACTACTGCCTTTGTTATATCATTAGCACTAGCAAATGATAACATTAAGAACTTTGCATCTCTTGGCACAATATGGCTGAAAGGTGCAATACGGGAATTTTCCATTGATGCTATTTTGCTTCCTTGAGCATCAGTCCAAAATCGTCCCTCATTAGCATTACCAGAATCAACGAGTAAGTTTTCAAAATCAATTCTAGTACCAGGTGTTACATCAATCGCTTTTAAACGGACTCGACCAGGTACCGAACTGATCACATATCCTGGAGCAGCAGCAGCAACTGTATATCGTTCATTTGAACCGATTACTTGTTCTTCGAGAACAATTTGTTTGTTAACAAACTGAACACCGCTTAGTAATACTGGTGCATTTCCCCATTTTGACGGGTTTGTTGAAGGGCTTTCACCTTTAGCAGCTAATTCAGAAGATTCCCACACCGCAGATAGAAAAAAAACTTGACTACCAGTTGGGTAACCACCTTCTTTTAAGGGATTGAATTTTTCAATAGTTTTGCCATTTGATCCTTTCGGTATAGGCGATTCATCTTGTTTTTTCCATATTTTTAAAGATCCTGACCAAAACATTACCGCTAAACTGTCCTTGGTGATTGCAAATGGGGTTCCCTTATATGTTAATGTTCGACCATTCTCGCCACCCAAAACCTCAACATATTTATTTTTGTCCGCTAGTTCTGGTAGTTCATTCCCAATAATCTCAATAGCCGAGTCATCCGTCCATCCTTCGATATTAGCTGCCGGGATCTTACCATCCTTATGAAAGAATGAATCGATCATATCACCGAAATTACTTCCTGTTGGCATTTTAAATGCCGAGAAAAAGTTTTTTAAAACACTTATAGGTTGTTTCATTTTAAATAGTTATTAAGGTGATTGAAAAATTAAAAAACCACTTCGTGTTTTCCGGTGCTTCTACAGGGAAAGTTAAATTTTGAGAAAATTGCCCTTTATTCATATCTCTCACCGTTTTATTTGGACTATCTCCGACTTTAGTTAAATTGTACATATTTCCGTACATCGTCATAACTGTTTCACCGATATTGGGATATCCGGTTACTCCGACAGCACCTTGAGTACCTGTAAATACATACGTGAAGGTTATGCTTCCTGTTAGCACAACTAATTTTCCTTGACGAAACATGAAGCACTTACAGTCAGCGGGATCAATCACGTTGTAAACATTGTCAGATATAGGTGTCCACTCGAGCACCTGTTGATCTCTGATGCGACCTTCGATATCCAACAGGTTGGACACTCGTTTCAAAGAATCAAAATCAAGCACGCCTCCAGTCGCTGCCATTTTTGCTACACGCGTTGTATATACCGGCTTACTGATACCGTCCTCAAATGTTTTTTCCGTTACTGTTTCCTCAATCACTACACGGGCTAATTTAGCGCCACCAGTGAACGGAAGCACTTCACCGTTAATAACTACTGTTCCATTTGCAATATTGCCGCCTGCGACCTCGCAGCCATTCAGAATATAATTCTGACCGCCCAAGCCTGCTAAACCTGCCAAAGAGCCATAGGCAGATTGTAAAAAAGAAAATGTATTTGTTTCCAAAGGGAAACCGCCTGTCTGTTCAAAGTTCACCTTATTCATATCGTATCGTATATTTTGTGCCTGCTAATTTGTATTTATTTATCATCGCTTTCATGCGCGCATCCTCGGCTACATTGTTCAGAACCTCGGGTGCTATCACCACAAAGCCTGTCGCGAATCTAAGCTCAGCACTTGTGAAAATTGGACGCTCACCTAAAAACACCGGTTGCTGCTCACCTTCCGTAAACACGTATGTACGCGGATGCAAATTTGAATCTTCAATTCTTATCGATCGATCACCTGCATCAAAGTAATCGTTTAACGTTTTTCTTATACTGAATACCTGGGGCGTTACAGCAAGATCTTTATTATGATCATTCCGCATGCTCAAGAAGATAAGATGCAACGATCGCAAACCTGATGAGAAAATCTGCATCACTTTGACCACACCTTTGTTCATGAAAGTTGGGATCAGATTTGCAACCAACTTTTTGAAGTCTATGATATATATTCTATCCATAAGGCACATAAGTTATTTTGCTAAAATCGGTTACTTTAAAATAACCCGATTCGGGGATCTTATACACACCGATCACCTGGGGTGCACCATAACCACCAGTCGTTGGATTGATCCAACTGCTACTAGCTTTAACAATATGCGGGATCTCCACGCCAGGAACATTTTGGAGACTATCAACCAACGAAGCCAGGATCAACACACCATTGAAAGGCAGTTCTTTTAAATGCTTATTAATTGCGATGTCAACCGGTTTTAAACCATCTAAAATATTAGTGCCATCGGCAGCGATCAACAGCGGATCATAATATATTATTGTTTCCAGGTCTAATATGTCCGGAAGATAATTTGTGATGGTTATGGTATTACCTGCATCCTTGACATCCGCTAAATATTGTTTGAATGATACCAGTTCATTTTCTTCGATTGGAGCGAGCACGCCGTTGTTATCTTCTGTTGCTATTTTAATGATCAAGCGACTTTCGTTTGCTGCCTCATTGACTGCGCAATATTTAATTATTTTTGAAGCTTCGATCTGCTCTGGAGTCAACAGCGTGTTATCGTATTGATCAGTATCTTCAATCAAAGCATATCCGAATTGAAAAAGCATTGACTTTGTACGGTACCAGCGTAAAGAGTGCGGTTTCATATTAGCAATCTGATCGGTCACATCCTGCTTATGAAGATCAAATAATTGTTCCAATGCCCAGGTGCAATACGCAAAAACATAAGTCCAAAGTCTTCGTATACTTGTTCTACTGCCCGACACCTGAATGTTGTTAGCTGCTAACTGGTCAATGATCAGCTGTTGCCATTGTTCGATTGTTTTTGCCATTACGTTACTACTGTGAAATCCAATTCAATAACCCAGGCACCGATCCCATTAGGTTCGGTGCCTGCGTCAACCTTACTCAATGTTGCCGGCACATAATTGTTTACGGCAAGGAACTCGACCATATTTGGATCATCCTGATCAACGGCAATAAGCTCTGTTGACGGTCTGATCTCATCAGTGATCGATAGATCATTTGCGATCGCCAATTTCATGACGTCGGTTACATTACCGCCATGTTGTACGGCTAGATCTAACAAGCTTTGATTATGGTCGACAACTATCATTGCTAAATACTTTTATCTTTTAATGCCTGAATAATTTTAACAGCGTCCGCCCAGTCCAATTTGCCATCAGCAGTAATGTCAATAGCCAGGGCAACGGCTAACTTTAGGCGCTCACCATTGCGATCGGCATAATCCAATGACTGGAGGATCTCCGATACCTTGACAATTATTTCCTGTGGATCTGTCAGCTCTGATACCTCCGCAAATAATTTGAAGCGCTTTAAAAAGTCCGGCAAATAATTTCTTAACCAAGCGATCAATTTATCGTCTGCGACTGTCGGTGTGATTACCGTGATGATATCCACAACAGGACTGTTTGAGGCTTGATAAATTGCATCGACAACGGCAACAGCAGTTTTCAATGCTTTTTTATAACCAGGTTTCAAACCATTGAAGATTGATTTTATCATCTCCACTATTTTTTTGATAAAGTTTTTCATGTTGTTATTTTTTTTAAGTTCTTGTCCAAGGAAGATTTTAAACTTCTGTTTTCAGTTCGCAGAGCATCTATTTCAAGTGAAAGTCCTTCACATTTTTGAGTAAGAACATCGACTTTTGTTACTAAATCCTCAGCCAATCCCCTCCAAATCTGTATTGCCTTATCTACATTGTCCAACTCAGCTGCTTTGATTTCAGCTTTCTGTTTTTTCCGAGATAGCACCCACGCTACTCCAGCAGAAGTCGTTGCGACAATTAGATCTTGAAAGATGTCCGGTAGCTGCATGTTTTATTTTTTAAAGTATAGGTCTGATTCTCGTTTTCGCCTTTTCACCAATCCTGGTAACACCACTTTTTTACCCTTGATCGTGCCCTTACACCAGACCGAAAACCAATAGGGTATTTCGCTATGTAATGGATCGACATTGATCCGCTTAACCAGTGAGCTACCTGTCATTCCTGCTTTGCCTACGTTGTAAGCAAAGGATACAAGGGCGTCGAATTGATTCTGGTTGATCGGTTTCTTGACCGCTTTATTGACAGCAGCTTCATAACCGATCAACATATTAGCTAATAGCTCGGAAGCCCGGCGCTCAGTGATCGGGAAATCTTTCATCGTTACTTTCTTCCCGTTCTCATAGACAGTCGTACCATATCCGATTGTTGGGACACCAACAGCGTCCAGGTATGGTGCAGCAATAAAGCTTTCTTCTTTTTTGATAAAATTGATTCCTATAGCTGATATTTTCATATTGTTATTGTTAAGTCTTCTAAATTCTCTTTAAGATCCAAAGTGTAATTCGTGTAGCCATCATTTTCGAGTTCCACACGGATTTCTCTTATGATCTTGTTTTTGTTAAAAATTCCATTCAATCTGCGACGGGCACCGAAACCAACAAAAGGAAATTCTTTCCAGTCTGCTTTGTTGGAGATCATGAGCAGCTCGACGTGTTGTTGATCACTTTCGCCCTCACTCCATTCAGTGCCCAGATCGATGAGGTCATAATCTTCGCTGAGTAATAAATCAGTTCTCATGTTACCTTTCCTTTTCCTGTCGCTGTAACCGCTCCACCACTTACCGATGTTCCGGTTACTGTTGTATTGACTTCACCAGATCTTACGAACCGATCAATGGCGACAGCCAATCTTTCTGCCTGTCTTTTGCGCGCTTCCTTTGGATCTACATCGATATCACTTTCATCATTAAAAAGATTGAGGATATCGGTAATCAATGTTTCTTTGTTCAATGGCATATCACTTCAATATTTTATTGATTTTCGTTTTGATGAGGCTTAGCGCTGCCACATTCGGACTACGACCATTGATCACGATGATCTTTGATACTTCATCGATCAGATCCGAAAGTACTTTTGACAGTTTATCGTTATCCATCTGGATTAAATGTCCTGTTTTATCCAGTTCATATTTTGCACCTCCGACATTCATGACGACTTTATCGACCTCGCTGCACATCAGTATACAGGATTCCACCTGCTGATTATCTATAATGCCGTACAGCACGCTACTTCCTTCCGCCGGTATCATGACATGGCGACTTCCGGGCTTGGTTTCGGTAGCGTAAAAACGGACATCATACAGCGACGGTTGACCATCCCTTTCTACCGTGCAGCTTGCATCAGTGATCTGGGTTGCGATACCCACACCAATGGTGCGAACGGCTCTGGAGGACATTGTTTTGTCTAAGAAATTTTGGAATACATCCGTCATGCCTGTCTATACTTTAAATGCCAGTTCGTTCTTACGGCTAATGCCTTCCGAACTATATGTTTTTGTTACTTTTTCAATGAGATACGTACCCTCGCGGTACGGCTCCCGACGATCAATGATCTGTAAACTATCGCCTGCTTTTGTCAATGGAAAACCGAAACCTGTTATTTCTCCAGTGTATCCCGTATACACCGATTTCTTTAATCGGGCTTCCGCAATCTTTTTTGCGACCTCTTCACTGTCGGCTGCATACTCGATCGTGTGCACCGTAGCGTCCTTGTCCTTACTTCCAACCTCGACGTATGCCTCGGTACTTTTTTTGTTCCGGATCTTAACCCGGACTCTGACGTTGAACTCATCAGCCAAACGATATTTAAGATCGCTGGACTTGACGTTATTCTGTTTGTCGTATATATGCGCCGCTGTAAATCCGATTTTCCAATCCCAGGCAAAGCCGACAGTCAAAACGTCACCAACCAACTTTGCATAAAATCCAAATTCCTCTTTGATCTTATCTAGGATCTGGTACGTACTGGCATTGTCGATGATATATTTTCCAAGCTGTACGTCCGGACATTCAACCGATTTGATAAAAGTTCCTTGGATCGCATCGGTCAATAATTTTTTTAATGTGACCGACTTGTAGCTCTTGACTATATTATTCTGCCTCAATGGGTACAGTTGATCACAGGTGATCTCCAGTGGAATGTCTGCCGAGATCTCCCGGACATAACCGCGGTACTCGACATTGATTCCTGTTTCCTCGTATCCAAACTCGATCGTAACCTGATCGCCTGACTTTATGTAATCAAGCGGATATTTATTGTCCAGTTGTTTGTAAAAGCGAGGGATCACAATTCGTGCAGTCGAGCTGATCTCAGTAATACTTTCCTCGATTTCCACAGAGGTGATGTCATCAAAGTATATCTTACCGATGGTGATCTTGGCAGACATATTCAAGTAGGGCAGCTTTTCCATTATTGCACATTTTGTTTAACGAAGAAAAACTCCACCGGGCGAATACTTCTAGCCGTAAGTGAATACTGCATGGTATCGGCATAGCCGGCAACTCCAGCGATATCACAATCTGTAAAATAAATGGACTTGATATTCAGGTCATCAAAGAACTGTCCCTCAACAGCCATCGCGCCAGGATAATTATAAAACTGTCGAAACTTGATGACCTCGGCTTTTGGATAGTTGTGATTTTTCATGTCGATTAATATGCCTTGGATCCTAATTTCCCAGGATTTATCACCATATCGCTCGACTACTTCCGCATCGGTACCATCGATTTCCGTGATGATCAGATTTTTGCTTTTGGAAAAAGAACACATTGGAGGTGGCGCATAAACATCGATACTATCCAGATTACCCGACATCATATTTCCAAAGAACATGCGATTTGCCTGATCTTTGATGATCGTCATTTCTTCGAAAGTTGAATCCGATACATAAACACCCGATCCCGTAATGCCATTTTCCTCCGCAAACTTTTGTTTGCGGAGGGTTTCACTTTCGGTGGCACTTACGTACCCAAAAGCTGCTTTTAATCGGGATCCTAAATCAAATATCATTTTAATCTTTTTTTATAGTAATCGGTAATCTGTTTGTTTCAAGAAGCCACTGGAACTGCCTATATTTTTCAAGCCAAACGTCATCTTCCAACTCCTCCGGAAATGGAATGTGCATGAAGTGTGACAACTGGGCATTGATCTGCCGGATCTGATCACCGAAAGTAACTTCCGGTGATTGATCGATGACTGGGTATTCCTCTAGGTAATCTTTAAATTCCTGCAAGGCATTTACGCTATCGGACGTGTCGTCGTCATCCGATAGCGCTAGATGTTTTTTATCCTAGCCTTTCTTACGCTGATCAACTGTCCGATCGCATCGACGCAACCTTGGAATAATCCATCGTCCGCTTTCACAATTTCTTTGTGCGATAACAGACAGCTATTGACCAGGATCTCATCCGCTTTGCCCGGATTCTTGTCTATCCATTTTGTGTATTCAGAAAGGACAGATCGATCCGGCTTACGTACCAGTACGGTCATGTAATCATTACCATCGTCATCCATTGGCAATTCTGCATAGCTTACGTGGTTGGGCTTAAATTTCAATTTTCCCGCGTCGATCATTTCTTGGGTTATGCCCTCGGGCAAAGTATTTGTATCTTTCATTTTTGGGATGTATTAAAAGTATTAGGTTAAATAATTGACACCGATCACAAAGAGGTCGAATTGTTTCGCGAGCCCCATATCTCCAGTGACTTCACGTCCCTGGCTTTGGAATTTTGCGGTTACGGTATCGTTAATAATTTCATTATATTCATTCACGTATGACACCTGAATATCAAAAGGGCGCTTTCTCAATAGATCGCCACCCACGGACTTTTCGAGCGCCACCACAGATGCCATGTACAGCGTGATTGATCCTGAGTGTGTCTTTTTGCCCATGCTCCAACTTGTAGCATTATTTGCCAAGGAATGGTTAACCTGGTGCTCCTGTTCCGTTGCGTAGGTGATTTCTTTCACTTCGTCGTAAATGATTCCATCGATAGTGACCACGACATCACCACTGTCGTATGCTTTTCCGTTCTTTCTAACTATTCCCATTACAGAGTCGTTTTAAGATTAATTGTTCCACTAATTCTGTTGATTGTCCCAGTGGGTTGAAGATCAAAGGCGACCTCCAGAACCTTATCACCAGTCAACAGATCGCTGTCGGGATTCGTGTACGTGAGACCTCCAGAAATGAGCTTTTCAGACTCCATGTCCTCAAAAACTTCATTACCTTTTGAATTGAAACTTTTCACCACACCGATTGCCAGTTTACCCGTTGTTTTATCAGCAGGCTGTACACTTTTGATCTTAGGTAGCAAAGCACGTCGTAAACGTCTGACGGCTTCGTCCATCGTACGACCGTATGCAATTGTGGACTCATTCATGATTCCACTTTCTTGGTCTAAGATTTCTGGGGAGCAGACATGATCATTGTTAAAGCGATAGCCGCTGATACCCGTATAACTCATCGGAAAGATGTAACCTTTCTGATCGAGGGTAGCCAATTGAGCCTCTGCCGTATCGACCTTTTCATGTGAGCTTAATCCACCAGTGACATATTTATTGCGTACGGCATTCGTCAGGTTCAATGTTTCCACCTCACCGATGTTTTGATTCACCTGTATGCTAGAAAGCACGCCAAGAGCTAATCCAACCGACGCGTATTTTTTCCCAGATGCGAAAGCAAGGCTTTCTGCATAGTCGTAATCCTGGGCAATGATCAGACTGACTTTGTCCGCTTCCAACAGAATACCTGACCCTGTTGTCAGAGCTTTTAAGTCAATGGTCGATTGAGCATTACCACTGTAGGCACGACCTTCCAAGAGAACATGGACGGGACGCTCGGTATCGAATGCCCACAAAGCAAATTCTTGCGCCGGGGCAATCGCTGCACGGATATCCGAATTGAACCCATCCGTCACTACCTCGGGATTTTCAACCGTAAAGGTTGGATTGATCGCAATTGCGATTTGTCGGATTTCTCCTTTAGCAAAAGCGATCAATTTACGTGCATATAACAAGCCCGCATCGGTTAGCATATCAGCCGGTTTTAAAGCTTTGTCAACTACCATCAGATACAGTTTTGTTCCTTCCGTGTTCACACGATAGAACTCTTCAATATGATGATAAAGGACAACAGCATTGGCAGTGTCATACGCTGCATCAAGTCCCAACGCTTTTGCATCGTCGGGACGTAGGATCGTGTAGGGAGTGCCCAACACTAACTTTCCGGCAACGGCTACACCGCCCACGATCAGCGCACTGATCGAGGTGTCCATACTTCCTGCCGTTGCCGTAGGTTTCCCTTTTTTAAATTGTACTTCGTTCATGTTTTAGAAGTTGTGCGTTTTCACTCTGTTCTTGTCCTGTTTGGTGCTGAGCAAGGCAAGGTTTTCACTTGTGAAAAATTCGCCAGTGTCTTTATTTTCAAACACTTTTTCTACGCTCATTTTTTCCGCTATTTCAGCGGCTCGTTGATAAGACTTGTTATCATTGTCTGATGTAACAGGGTCGGTATCAACCTGGGGTTTTACAGCCTTATTAGGATTTTCCTCTTTTGGCATCACCTGGATCTTATCGCCTTCTTTGATACCTGCCTCAGCAAGTTCAGGCTGATTGGTCAGATTTGTTTTCGTTACTGTATGCTCGACTGTTTCGCCGGTATATCCTTCCGCCGGAAGGACTAGGATAATTTTTTTAAAAGCCATTTTTTAATTTTTTAATGATGGAAAATTGATTGATTACACGTTAGCCGAAACAATCGCCCCACGATGTTCCTCTGCTGTAGGAAGTACAATTCCGTACTGGCGGAAATTGATCAAACTACGCTGATGCTGCGTGTCCTGTTTTGCTTCTGACAGATACATCTTCGTCCAACCCATCGCTTTTGCAGCACGATCCAAAGAAAAGAATGTTGATGCTTTATGATCAGTTGCTGCCGGAACTGCACCATAGCTCAACTTTTGTTTAGTCGCTGGGTTGAAATATGGTGAGCTGACATGTGAATGGATGTCAAATGACAATAGATTCGGTTGGATATTAC